>SAMEA104315427__coassemble_264_pt1 | contig 115370 bp, 86 predicted proteins | sample SAMEA104315427__metabat2_low_PE_043 | metagenome-assembled genome bin SAMEA104315427 (sample SAMEA104315427) | gut metagenome | biome: Monkey gut; feature: monkey-associated habitat; material: faeces | place: China | collected 2013 | reverse complement strand
TCGGCACGTCTCCCGCGTTGAACAGTTGTTTCCCATACCCCATGAATGACACACGAACAGCCTCTCCTTTCTCCAGGTCAATGCTGAACATCCCTTCCTCATTTGTCAGTGCCCCTTTGCTCTCAGATACATACACTGTGGCAAAAGGGATAGGCTCCCCAGTCTCGCTGTCCACCACACGGGCAGTGGCTGTTTGCTGTGCTTTGAGCTCATTGTTGCAGAGCATGAGTGAGAATAGTATGATGAAGAAGGAATAAAGTAATTGTCTCATAGCTTCTGGTTATGTGATGTGAATGACTTATTCTTCCGTTCTCTGTTCAGAACATTGGACGGAATAGAATTTCTTGCTTTCGTTTTTTATTCTTTGTTGTCAGAGAGGATGCATTCTGTCCATTGAGAGCCTTTCTCTGGCTTTTTCTTTCCTATATTATATGCAATGGAATGGATGTGTAAATCACCTTTGTCAATGCTAATCGAGACATACTGGACTTCTGTGAAGCCGCGTTTGTGGGTATAGCCAATGTTTACCTTGGGGAATACTTCTGTGTCGTCAGGCATGCCTGTTTTCCTTATCTGGAAAGGACTGATGTACCCTTCGAATCCTAATATGCGTTTGTCTTTTTTACGTACGTACATGGTTCCGTAAAGTGATTCCCATCCTGTTTTGTATCTAGATGTGAAGTTCACTGCATAGATGCCAGTGAAGGTATCGCCTTCGTATAAAGACTCTATGGTTGCTTTATATCTGCTTTTTGAGAAGCCCACTTTGCCTTGTGGCACTTTGCCGCTCGCATATGGATTGTGAAGGCCGTTGGGAGAGGATATCGTAAATCTGGAGCCAAGAGGGAGTTTGATGACGTATGCCAGTGAACTAATCTCAAAAACACAGGGCGAGATACTTAAAAAGGTATTGAGGTCAGTTTCAAAATTCATAGGTATAGTATCGTTGCCAGAAACTCTCTTCCATGACGTATGAAACTTCCAACATCCTTTTGGAGACCTGTCTGTCTGACATGAAAGACTATCAATGATTTTCGTGTCGTGCATGTTAACGGCGCTTCCAGCCTTGCATAAATAATCTTTTGTGCAATGTGCTTTTCCTTCGCTTATGGCATGTCTGATGAAAAAGCATGAGCTCTTGTTCCATTTGAAGCTGCGGGCGTTGTCTAGATTCTCGGCAACTTTATTTAGAAACTCTTCTATGTCATCTTCTGTCAAGTCGTTCTTTTTTGAGGTGAGTCTTCTGAGTTTTATGGTTTCCTTGTCTTTCGCTATTTTTTGCGCTATGCTTTTGTGCTTACATGACGTAACTTCAATGGTAGCAGGCAAGTCATGGCTAATGCGAAAATCTCCATTGGTATTTGTCATGGTATAATCATTTCCGTTGATTACAATCTGAACAAAAGGCACAGCCTCACCTGTGTCTTCGTCTATTACGTGCGCCGTCAGCTGTGCATATGTAGCACAGCTGATGGCAATCACGGAAAAAAATGATAGTGCGTGTTTAATCATAAAGAAAATTCCTTGTGGTAGATTGACGGGATAATGTATACGACATCGCTGATGTTTAAGTTCTCATTTGGTCTGTCCTCTCTCTCTTGGGAGCAACTGTCCTGTCTGTGTAAACATTGTGTATGTTCAATTTTATGGTGTACGGGGCAGACCAACTTGTTTCGTCTTTACTTTTAGCCTCGTCCTTCTCTTCTGCTTTTATCCAGTTTATATTGTCATTCAAATGCCAATATCTTAATTTTGACCATATGCAATTTCTGTAGTGAGATATTCCATGATATCCCCGCTTGTCCGTGTAAAGCTCCACCCGGTCGAAATGCTCGCGCAACGAAAGGCAACTCAATGTCCATGACATCAGGTTGTATTCAGCGTGAGGCCAACCAAAGGAATGTTCCAAGGGATTTCGGCCGCCGCTCCAGAAGGTCTGGATTATTTTCATGGGTTTGTACGCTTTAGTATTTCCCTTACGGTTTTATATTTTCGATTACAAATATATGAACTTTTTAAGATGAATGCAAGTGATTTGCTGAAAACTTTGTGGTTTTGTCTAAAATGTATGATTCTATAAGAAATATGCGTCTGGCAGAATACCTTGCACGGATGTTCGGACTGGAGTAGCGGGCGATTTCCTGTCTCCTTACTCCATTCACCCCGTTTCTCCCGCGCATCCGACAATCCATAATTCTTAATTCAAAATTCTTAATTATTCATTTCTGTTTCAGAAATCTCCGTTCCACAGTAATGTGCCGTCTTGCGATTGGCCTTGTGCATCTACTGAGAGGCGGGTGGTGCGGCTGTTGTTGTAGAACAAGATTTCCGCTTCGCCTGCCTGGTTGAGACTCACGTTGGGGTTCCAGTAGAGTGTGCGGCGGTAGTCGGTGGGCTGTGAGGGCTGCTGCTTGCTGTAGTCGGGGCTGTAGAACTCGGCGGGATAGGCAAATCCGTTGATTATGTAATGCCTGTCGCGATAGGTGAGCCGACGGCTGCCATCGGCAAAGGGGTACTTCACCAGCTTCGTCTTGGGCGCATTGGCACCATAGTAGAGCCGGCTTCCCTCCATGCGCGGACTGTAATCGGAGTAGAACACATACTTGTCCCACACTCCGTTGCCCTGATATTCGCGTGATTCTCCAGGCGACAGTTGCAGGTCGGCATCCGAACCGAAACCGCCTATGCCCATCACTATGTTGCGGTCGGTGAGCGAGAAGGAACCCGAGATGAGATATTTCCTGGCGTAGATGGAATCCTGTGGGATGTGAAGTCCAAGGATGTCGCGACGCGTCTTTCCGTAGCCGTAACGTAGCTCGAAGGTCGGTTCGATGTTGAATGCGGCCGGTTTTCCGCCATCGTCCTTCACATCATCCAATCCGAAGTTGGCCGTCATGATCTGCATGAAGTCCAGTCCGAGGTCGGCTTCCATGTTCTGTGCCTCATCGGCATCAATGGCCATGATGGGCCAGGTGTCATTGAACTTGCGCAGCACTCCACGCTTTGCCCTCACCGTCACTTCCCGCATGAGATGCTCTCCGGATGGCAATGCCGATGTGCCTATGGTGTGCTGCGGAGGCTGTGGAGCCAGTGTCTTCTGATAATGGGAATAGGGTTTTACAAAACGCGGATAAGGCCAGATGATGCGGGCCAGATGGGTGGCATCCTCTATCTGCAGTTTCCTCTTGAGCCTGGCATTCTTTGGCAGGAACATCCATCCCGTTTCATCATCGTCGGCCTGGGCCTGTATCCATGTGTATTTACGTCCTTTCTTCCATCGCGTGGTATCAGCCACGCTGACGAAGAGTGAAGCTTGCCCGTAGAAAGGAGGCAACTGCAGGCGGAAATCGCCCTGCTTGCTTGCGCTCTCATAGGTGGATGCCACATCGTGTGAGGGGATGCTGAGTTCGGCATGCACCTTCAGTTCCTTGCGGTTGGGACTGTTCTGCTCTTTCTTGTCCAGCGCCCTCTTTCTGCCTATCGACTCCTGTGTCAGGTGGTTGGGGCGGTGTGCACTTTGGGTGATGGAAAGTGTGGCGGGCGACCGTAGTGCGGTGGCAGGGTTGGCGGCATCATATTCGGTGCCGTTGGCATCCTTTCCCGGGTCGATTTCCAATCGTCCCAAATCGGGGTCATTCCAGTGTGTGTTGTTGTAGGTGGTACCTGTCAGGATGGGTGCCAGCTCGGCTGGCTGGGTCAGTTCCCATGCTCCCCTCACCGCCATATTGCGCCAGTCGAAGCGTCGCCAGCCTTGTGTGAGCATCAGCAGATCCAGTCCTCTACGCCTTTCCTCGTCGTCCTGCTCGAAGTACCAGCCCGGATTGGGCACAAACCCGCGTATCTCGCTGGCCAGAAGCATCTCGGTGAGGATGTTTCCGCTGTCATACAGACGGTCGCTTCTCTCATCGTCCCTCACGCTCAGCGAGATGCTGTTCTGTGCATCCCATGATTTCAGCCTCAGCTTCACAGGCTCGTAGGGCTGGTATTCGTCCTTCAGCCCGATGATGTCCAATGTGGGCTTTATTGCCTGGTCACCTTTCGAGAAGAAGAGGCGGTCGGCATAGATGTGCCCCTGCGAGTCGAATACGGTGAGCTGGTAAACGCCCGGGATGGCAAGCAGAGAGTCGCTCATGGCCAGCCGGCATGCGGAATCTTCGTCCTCCAGTTGCTCCAGTGCATGGGCTGCCACCAGCCTCCCTTCCTTCATCAGACTCACAGCCAGACTGTCGGCAGGCAGGTTGGCGGTGTGACGTATGTGGGCTGCCCACCCGTCTTCGGTTTGTTCCATGCGGAGTGATACGCCTGTCTGTTCCGCTTTGGGCAGTCTGGCCTTCACGCTGTGCCCGTCTGCCGTCACGAAGTGTACCTCCCGCTCAGTCCCTTCCGATGGGGTGAACGTGAAGGTTCCACGGCCTCTGTTCTGCACGCGGGCTGAGTCTTTTCCGCAGATGAGCCGGCCGTCGGCCCATTCTCCATCATCCCATGTGGCTTCGTAGGCTATGCGGCAGGGCAGTCCCAGCACCAGGTTTCCTCCCTCGGGATAGAGTGACAGGTGCAGTTCACGCTTCTGGGTGTCCGTTTTGTAGGTTCTGCGCATCGAGCGTAGCGTCATCTCGTGATTCCAGTCACCTGGCTTCTGCGGCTTGTCGTACACGGGAAACACGCGGCTGTAGAGTTTGTCATAGTCGCGGAAGAATTCCTGCTCCTGCCGTTCGGAGTCGAAACACTGGCCAAAGAGCCTGGAGTGCTTGTGCTCGTGCAGCCCCCAGTTGAGCTGCCATCGTGTGTATGCCCGCAGCTCATAGAAGCCTGCATACTGTATCTGGTGGTTCAGCGCAAAGAACCCTTGCCCCTGCCCCTTGTGCATCTGTATGAGTTTGCGCTCTATCAGATAACCGTCCTGGCCGTAGAGTTCCACGTAGAGCACTCCACTCACATCCGATGGGCGGGCTGTATCCGTGCGTCGGGTGTAGGCCGAGAACCAGATGGTGTCACCCAGTTGGTAACTTGTGTTGTCCATGTGTACATACACCTTTTCCTGCGGAATGGTCCTTCCAAAGGCAGCCTGGCGTGCAGTCAGCTGATAGTGAGGCGAGAAGGCCGACAGGGTGATGTCGGGTTTCACCTTCGTCACATCCAGGTGCGGCTGCAGTTCCTGCTGCTTCTTCTGTGCGATGTCGCGTATCTGCTTCTCCCTCTCGGTCAGTTTCACCACCTCTGATGAAGCCCACAGCAGGGAGTCATATCCGGCCTGGTTCATGGCACCCACCATGTTGCCCTTGATGGCCACACCCCTTTCCTCCAACTTCGGCAACTGCTTGCTGTCCATACTATATAGGAAAGCCTGGCCGTAGAACTTGGGACCTTTTATCTGCACATCGGCATGATCCACCTCTGTAAAGCCTCTGGTGTGGCGGTAGTCTATGTTGATGCGCGTCTCCACATCCTCTATGCGGAACGTCCCCTTGTTTCCTATCGTAGTCATTTGCATGTTGGGAAGTCTGGCTTCAAAGCGCAACAACTGCCCCGAGCCAACTGCCACATACAACGTACCCTCTATTTGTCTTATGTTATTGAACTTTGCCAGGTCGGAGCGAACCATTACTATGCGATACATGGCATCTCCATTCTTCTGGCTCAGTATATCGTAATCGAAATCGTAATATTTAAGAGGGCTGAAGAATAATATTCTGTTCAATGGTGCAACCACCTCATCCCAGAAGACGGCATCATGCATGATAGGGCCTATTTCCAAGATGTGGTGCAGATTCATTTGGGCCAGGCTCGGCTTTCCACCCTTTTGTTTCATGCTACTATGTCTTCCCGTCATCACTTCTGGTTGGCGCATGTTTATTGCGCTCCTTGCTTTGATGACGGACTCCATCAGGTCGTTCACCTTGTCGGACTGCTCCGACACTCGACAGAAATAGTATGCTTCAGCCTTCTTTCCTTTCTTGTATTCTTTTTCCAACCTTTTGGCCAATGCATTCAGGATGCTTCTTGTACTTCTTGGAGTTACTTCCACTTCGCGTAGTGTTCTGCTCAGTGGTTGTAGGGAAATGTCCAGCAGGTTAGTTTGAACGCTAATCCATTGTGTGGTATATCCAATGAAACTTACTCTTATGCTGTCCGCGTTGCTATCTTGTAATACAAATTCGCCGTCACCATTGCACAAGCACCCCTTGCCATCATTCGTGAGAATCTGCGCATAAGGCAGAGTCTCGCCCGTCTCTGCATCAAGAACTCTTCCCTTTATCTCCATTTGTGCCCACATGGCAATCGACTGGATGAGGAGCAGAAGCATCAGTATATATCTCTTGTTCATAGTTTGTCCGTGTTTTTATGAGTTGATAGTCTGTCTGTTTATTTCCTCTCTCCCGCTTCTATAATCTTCTTCTCGGCCTCTGTGGGCTGTATGATGTTCTTTTTCCACCATGCTGCATCCTTGCTGGTGTGCCTTATGGCGGTGATGAGATTGTCGGAGCGGTTCGCCCGTCTCAGTATCTGTTATCAGGGCAGAATACGTCTCTGCAGCCTGTGCTACAAGGGCAAGTGTGGTGAGCAAGAGGCATGTGAGCGCCCTTGTGAGAGGGAGGATAATGTGGCAAAGTGCATTTCTCTCCATAAGGTTTGTAGTCTTTGTGTGACTGCAAATATACTCTTTTAATTGTATGTGCCGCCTTCACTTCCTCATAAAAGTGCTTCCCGATGGAAAATTTCAGGGCAGGAGGCCGGACGGGAGGCCATTGACTGGACTTGGTAGGGATGTTTGGGAGGAGGAGCGCAGTGCCATTCTCAGGCAAGTGACAACTGATTCAGTAGGACTTTTACTGCCCTGTCAACTGATTCAGTTTATGAAAAGAAGTAGTGCCCAGTGAAATCATGGATGAACACAAGCGGTGCAGGGCTTCTGGCCGACTGAACTGCCCCGAAAAAGTATCCTTGGATACTTGGCAATGTATCCAAGGATAAACGGGCAAGTATCCAGTATTACTTTGCCAAGTATCCTTGCTTCGTTTTTTCGCCCGGTCTGGCCGACGGGAGGGGCAAGGTACGATGGACGGGGAAAAAAAGAAGAGCGTGGGAGTAAGTGCATACTCCCACGCTCGGTATCATAGGGTGGAGGAAGCGGGTTATTCACCCTTTTCTTCTCTCTCCTTTCTTATCTGCTCATCCACAGCCTTTATCTTCTGGGCCAGCAGCGACAGCTCCTCACGCAGCTTGTCGGCCTTCTTCTTGGCCAGATCCACCAGGCTGTTGCCCTTCTTGCTGTTGCTTGTCAGGAAGCACAGATTGTTCTCATAGGTCTTGAGCTCCTCCTGCATACGCTCATAGGCACGCATCATGCGCTGGCGCTCAGTGTCTATGGTGCTTGCTCCCTTCTCTATCTTCTGGGCCAGGTTGGTGCGGAAGTTGTTCATCCTGCGCTGGCGCTGTGTGGCGCTGAATGCACCATAGATCTTGTCGCACACCTCACGGTACTCCTTGTAGAGGCGGTCCTTCTCGCGGAAGGGTACATGACCTATCTCGTTCCATTTCTGCTGCAGTTCCTTGACCTGCTGCATGATGTCTTCGCCTTCCTTGGCTGCCAGCTCCTTCAGAACGCTTATGATGCTCTGTTTCTGCTCCATGTTGGCCTTCTCCTCGCCGTGTGCTTCGGAGTTGGCTTTCTTCTTCGCCTCGAAGAACTTGTCGCATGCACCCACAAAGCGCTTCCATAGAGCGTCGGAGTATTTGTGTGGCACAGCGCCTATCTCCTTCCACTGTTTCTGCAGATTGACCAGTATGTCGTTGGTGCTACGCCACTCTGTGCTTGTAGCCAGCGCTTCTGCTTTCTCTACGAGTTCCTTTTTCTTGGCCAGGTTGGCATTCAGTTCCTCCTTGAGCTTGCGGAAGAACTGGGCTTTCTGCTCAAAGAAAGCGTCGCATCCTTTGCGGAAGCGCTCGAATATCTGTGCGTTGACCTTCTGTGGTGCATAGCCTATGGTCTTCCACTGAGCCTGCAGCGCGATGATTCGCTGTGTCACTGCATCCCAGTCGGCAAAGGTCTTCAGCCCGTCGGTCTTCTCGGCTTCCAGCTGCTCGCAGAGGGCTGTCTTCTTGGCCAGATTCTCTTCCTCGGCCTGCTTGATAGCCTCGAAATGGGCCTGATGACGCTTGTTGACCACGGTGGAAGCGTTCTTGAAGCGTGTCCACAGCTCCTCGCGTATCTCCTTGGCTACGGGTCCGGTCTCCTTCCATTCCTGGTGCAGCTTCTGAAGCTGGTTGAATGCCTGTATCACGTCGGGCACTTCGGCCAGTGCCTCTGCCTGCTCGCACAGACGGGTCTTGGATTCCAGGTTCTTCTTGAAGTCATAGTCGCGCAGTTCATGACCCAGTTTCAGCAGGTCATAGAACTGTTCCACGTAGAGCTGGTAATTCTTCCACAGTTCGGTAGCCTGCTCGGCTGGAACGGCCTTTATCTCCTTCCACTCGGCCTGCAGAGCCTTCATCTCGTCGTAGGCCTGGTTGGCTTCATCGGGTGTGGCAGCCAGCTGCTGTATGCGCTCCAGAATCTGAAGTTTGCGCTCCAGGTTCTTCTTCTTCTGCATCTCCTGCTCCTGCAGCAGTGCAGCACGGCGCTCTCTGATGGTCTGCATGGCAGCTCTGAAGACGGGTTCCTGTGTATCCACTGGTGGCTGGAAGTCCTCTTCGGTGCCACCGGCAGCAAAGTGCTCTTCGCGTGCCTTGACGGCTTCGGCATTGTGGAACTTGTAGAAGAGCTGCTTCAGAAGGTCCAGCTCCTGCTTGTCAGAAGCCTCACCTGTCTCCACTATCTGCCTGGCTCGTGCCACCACCTCTTCCTTGGTCTTGTATATATTGGCAGTGGGTGTGGCCTCGCTTTCGGCTGCTGTCTCTTCCACAGCCACCTCCTGTGACTCTGTAGGCTCGCTCACAGCGGTCTCGGCAGCTACTGTGTCGGTAGCCTGGGGCTGTGTGGGCTCGTTCTGCCTTACTTCTGCATTGATCTCAGCGGACTGCTCCATGGCAGTGGTCTCGTTAGTCTCTGATGACTCCATCATACTGTTATTTGTGTTGAAAACTTGTTTCTTTAGCCCTTTTCAAGGCTTATAAGACGCAAATTAAGTCAAATTTTCTCAGCCTGCCTAATGGCTGGGCGTTTTTTTTCATATTTCTGCTCAAATCCAGGCTTTACGCTTGAAATACCACATGAAGAGCACAGTGACGCCCCCCGAAACGGCGAGTGCAAGCGGAAATCCCCACCATACATTCTCCATTCCGTTGATTACGTTCATACCCAGCAGACTGGCTATCAGTGTGGGGAACATGAGTATGATGCTGATGCTGGTGAGCATCTTCATCACTCCGCTCATGTTGTTGTTGATGATGTTGGCGTATGTGTCCATGGTGGAATCGAGGATGTTGGCGTAGATGTTGGTGGTCTCTCGCGCCTGGCTCATCTCAATGTTGACGTCCTCAATCATGTCGGCATCCAGTTCGTCGATGGGAAGTTTGAACTTCAACTTCGACAGGAGGTTCTCGTTGCCACGTATGGATGTGACGAAATACGTGAGGCTGTCCTGCAGCCGGCTCAGTGCTATGAGGTCGGCATTGCTCACATTGCGGTCCAAGTGCTGCTTGGCCTTGTCGATGAGGGTGCTTATCTGTTTGAGTCGCTTCAGGTACCACACCGCACTGCACAGGAACAGACGGAATATCATATCCACTGAGTCGGTGAATCCCAGCCCTCTCTTCTGCTGGTAGGTGACGAAGTCGATCATCATGTTTGTCTCGAAGTTGCACACGGTGATGAGCACATCTCCCTTCATGATGATACCCAGCGGGATGGTGGTATATGGTGTGCGGCTCTTGGTCTCCTTGACATAAGGTATGCGCAGAATGATGAGTATCCAGCCCTCGTCTATGTCATAGCGGGCTCTCTCATCCGTATCGGCGATATCGGAAATGTAGTAGTCGGGGACACCGAATGTATCTACCAGAAATCTTGTGTCCTCTTGTGTGGGACAGGTAACCTGCACCCAGCTGTTGGGCTGCCATTCATCTATGGCTCGCAGTCCATTCTTCGTATTCCAGAATGTGCGCATTGTTCGTTCCTTGATTAAAATGTGGGAGTGCACAAAAAAAGCTTTGCCTCCCGGGCTGGATTACGAACCATGCTCATCGGGGGGACTTCACTCAGTCATGTTCTCCGCGTGATAGTCGTCCATTTTCTGTTCTCTGTGATAATTTTTTGTTTGGTGGTGCAAAGGTAAGAAAATTCTTCATGCCACGTCCATCTTCTTTGGCCTTTTTGCACAATGATGGTGTGCTTTTCTTGCAAAATTGCTTCGGGCTTGCTACCTTTGTGATGCAGCAGACTGCAGAGTCTTGCGCGCGTATATATAAATAGGTATAAGATGAAGATGACAATAAGCGGATGTCCTATCCGCAATGTGTTGGCCCGCGTGGGTGACAAGTGGTCTTTGCTTGTCATGCTCACTTTGCGTGAGGAAGGAGTGATGAGGTTTGGGCAGTTGCAGCGTAGTGTGGAGGACATCTCACAGAAATCCCTCACGCAGACTCTGCGCACTCTGGAGGAGGACGGATTTGTCCTGCGTACGGTTTATCCTGAAGTGCCACCGCGTGTGGAGTATGCTCTGACCGAGCGTGCGTGCTCTTTCCTGGACTGTGCATCCCAGTTGGTATGGTGGGCTAAGGACCATATGCAGGAAATCCTGGACGACAGACAGCGGGCTGCAGGCCATGTGGATGGCGTGTTAAAATAGGTTAAACCTCTTGCTCCGACATGCTGGCATGGCCAATGCTAACCTTTAGGTAAGTAACTCACATTCAGGTGCCTTCTTGTGTGAGATGTGATTCGTTCGTACCTTTGCAGCAGTAAACAAGCAAACATCAGGTTATGAAGAATTACACAATCAAGCATCTTGGTCCCTGGACAGGGATTGATGGCAAGCTGTTCTTGGGCGAAGAACTGCAGATGACAGGCGCTCAAGTGTCGGTACAGAAACTCAAGGCGGGCGAGGATGCTCCTTTCCTGCATAGTCACAAGACTCATGAGGAGGTGTATGTGATACTCTCCGGCCAGGGAGAATATCAGGTGGATGGCGAGGTATTCCCCGTTGAGGAGGGAAGCGTAGTGCGTGTGTCACCCGTAGGAGTGCGTGCTCTGCGCAACTCGGGCGACTCTGACATGGTGATGATGTGCATCCAGTATGAGCAGCATCCCATCTCCTCTTTCATGGATGATGCCAATATCCCCGATGCTCCTGTGCGCTGGTAATCCAGTAGGATTCTGTTGATAAAAGAAACGCAGCAGTACAGACCTGAATTTTCTGTACTGTTGCGTTTCCTGTTATGTATGTCAGGGGCGGGTGGGGCAGTAGCTTATGCGTTGTAGGAAAGTCCATTTGCCCGTGCTCTCCGACGGCCTGCTGGCGGCTGGCGGGTCACTTCATCACCAGCTTGTTGTTCTGTATGTAGATGCCTTTGGTGGGCCGGAAGGTCAGAACAGGGCCGCTATCCTCTGCCTTATATACTCGATGCCCACGCACGAAGCGAATATTGCCACCACGGCGAAGAGGCAGTAAGGGATGAACCAATAGCTGCAGAGGTAGTCCTGCGGCCGCACTATGCAGTCCCACAATATGCTGCGGAAGAAGCCGTTGTCGTGTATCAGATAGACAGCCAAGATGTATGGGCTGACTGTCACACAGAGGCGGGAAATGCCCCTGGGGAAATTGAATCGGCGGGTGGAGAAAAGCAGGAAGAGGCATACAGAGCATAGCAGGGGCAGACTATTCCTGGCCAGGCTGCCCAGCAACATGGGTTGCCCCTCTGCAACAAAAGCATGCACCTGGCGGAGATAGCAGAAGCCCGTGAGCAACAGGCCCGTTCCTATATATACCGCCAGATAGCCCCAACGGGCAAACCTGTACTCCGGCATCCCGAATTTATGGAGATAGCCTCCCAGGCAAAACAGCGACAAGGCGAAAACCAACGACATGTCACCGCCGAAGATGTTGCCGTAGCCCCATTCTCCCTGTGCAAAGTTGATGACCAGCAATAGGAGCAGAAGCCACTGGTATTCCCTCTGGGCGAGTGCGTCAAGCGCCCTTGCGACGAATGGGGAAAGGAGCAGAACCACCAGGTAATTGGACATGAACCAGTAATTGCTGCTGTAGATGGGCATCAGTTGCCCAATGGCCTGCGGCCAGGAGAAGTCCAGAAATCCCAATGCACACAGCCCTGCATAGATGGTGAGCGAATAGAAGACAATCACCCGCCACAGCTTGAACGACTTGCCCACGGCATATGATATCTCACGCGGCTTCACCAGGAAGTAGCCCGTAATGAGGAAGAAGATGTTGGTTGCCACGAGGGAAGAGTAAGCCAGAAACTGTAGCATCAGGAAGTTGGCCTGCACGGCATGGACGCTCATCTGGCTCGTCGCCCCGGCACTGGCCGCCGGCACATGCTGTACACCATGATAAACAAGATGATTGAACACGATCATCAGCATAGCCAACACTCGCAGCAAATCCATTTGGGCGTTTCTACTCTTCATACGAACCATTGCACGTGTATATTGAAAGGGGCATTACCATCTGCAAAGATAACCATAATAATCCGAACTCATCGGCAAAGGGGATGACAAACAACGGCGTGCTTTTCCCTGTAGAGTAGGTTTCTGCGGCTCCGGCAAGCAGCAGCGGCGAAGCGGGAGGAGGGTGGAGGCATTGAAGGCAGCGCGCTGCATGTGCCTTCGCAGCGTGCTGTGATGGCCGGTGCAGCACGCTGCGATGGCCAGTGCACCGCACTGAACCATTGGGAACAGAAAAGGAGGAGGCCGCTCGGGGTCTCCTCCTTCAGGTGATTATAGTGCTTCAGTCGGTGGGGCTGAAGGCTTGTGGCTGGCCGGTGGGTTACTTCACCACCTTCTTGTTGCCCTGTATATACACTCCCTTGGTGGGGTTGCCGCTCACGGGACGTCCGCTCAGATCGTAGATGCGGTTGCTCATGGGGCTGGTGGCAGCAGGTGTCTGCCCGATGCCGTCGGGTGTGGAGGGAATCTGATAGACACGTACCCAGTCGAACAGAGTTTCGTAGGTGAAGTTGACATCCGGCCTTGCAGCCCATCCGCCATTGCCCACGCTCTGGTTCATGATGATGTAGAAAGGCTTGTCATAAGGCCATCCGTTGGTGGTGGCATCGGCTCCGTGAGGTACATTGCTCTTGCTGTAGGTCCACATATACTTGCCATCCACATACCAGTCTATCTGGTTCTCGTCCCAATCGACGGTCATCACGTGCCAGTCGTCATAGTTGATGCCCGACAGGTTGCTGCCGTTGGGACGGCCGGTGGTACAGCATGCCCATGAGTTGTGTACAGTGCCGTAGGCCCGGTCCTCGTTGTTTATCACCTCCCATATATCTATCTCACCCCCGTGTGGCCAGCCGCCTATGTTGTTGGTAGGCATGAGCCAGAAGGCAGGGAAAGTGCCGGTGTGGAGGTTGGTCTTGATGCGTGCTTCGATGCGTCCATACAGGAAGTCGTGCTTGCCCAGCGACTTGATGCCGCCGGTTATCATCTCTCCAGGGTCCTCGCTGGTCACTTTGGGGTTCTTCAGAGCGCGGCAGTGCAGGTATCCGTCCTTATTGAACACCACCTTGTCAGAGTTGGAGCAGAAGCGGTTCCATGTGGCTCCTTCGCGCACGGTGCGTACCCACTTGGTCTCGTCAGGCTCTCCATCCACGTCAAAATCATCGTCGAATACCAGTTGCTGGGCTTTTGGGTTTGCTTCGTCACGCTTCCAGGTGCCCGTCACCATGATGTTTCCGGTGGCCTTGTCGGCAGGTATGGTGATGGCAGTCACAGTCTTGCCCGCCTTGATGCCGCTCACAGTGAAGCGCTCTTCACCATTGTCTATCGTCAGTCCGTCGGGGCAGATCCAGCCCTCGGAAGCACGCACGTAGAAGGTGTAAGCCTTTCCGCGTGCTATCTCATGAGGCAGCTGCTGGCGTGAAACGCTGTTGCCGGCCCATGCAAAGCCGTTGGAGAGGTTCACGTCAAAGCCCACAGGCACGCCGGCCTTAATCTTCTCGATGCAGGCATCATAGTCTGCCTCCACATCATCATTGACCTTGAACTCCCAACTGGTGCCGTCGCCCGGCTCCCACACGCTGATGGGGTAGGCCAACTGAGGGGCAGCGCACATGTAGTTCATATTGCCCTGCACGGTGCGCAGGCTGAATGTACCATCGCCTTGAGCCTTGAGCTCCAGCGGCTGGGCAGTGTCGTCAAACTTGGCGGGAGCCGTATTGGCATTGGCTGCATTATTGCCTACCGTGAGCAGTTTCCTGGCTCCCATGTTGTAGGCATACCACTTCTCGTCGTACTGCACCACCATCCATGCCGATGACGGATCGGTCTGGTCCAGCTTGGCCTTATAGCTTGCATCCTTGATGTTGCCCTTGTTCATGCCTGCTGCCCACACGGTGGAAGTGCTCTTCTTGGCGTTGTAGATGGCATAGGCATTGAAGTAGGGGTTGCGTATGGTGTAGGTTTTGTTGGGCGAGAAGTCCTCCAGACTCTGCACCAGAGTGGTGTCGATGGCAGCCTCCAGCTTCTTGATGCAGGCATCATAGTCGGCCGGCACCTCGGGATTTTCGGCTATCTCCCATGTGGCACCGTTGTCGCTGTCGGTCCAGATGCTGATGGGGTAGGGCAACTGAGGTGCTGCACACAGGAAGTTCTGCGAGCCGTCGGTGTAGGTGCGCAGTGTGAAGCCGCCGTTCTTCTGCTTTATCTCCAGCGCTCGGGGTGTGCTGTCCAGCTTGGCCTGGGCAGTAGCGGCTGTGGTAGGATTGTATCCCACGGTGAGGAACTTGCCTGCTGCCATGTTGTAGGCATACCACTTGTTGGCAAAGTTGACTATCATCCAGGCCGTGTTGGGACTGGCCGGATCCACCTTCGCTTTGTAGCTCTCGTCGCTGATATTGCCCTTGTTCATGCCTGCAGCCCACACTGTGGTGGTGCTCTTGGCGGCATTATACACGGCATAAGCATTGAAGAACGCATTGCGCAAGGTGTAGGTCTTCTCGGTCGAAAGCTCGTCGAGCGAAGTGATTTGTGCGCTCGCGCCCATTGCGGTGAGCATCAAAAGGAAGAGGGTAAGGAATTTCTTCATTGTCGGTTGTTGTCTGTTTTTTATATGTTATGCTGTTTCAGGGCACAAAAGTATGCAAAAAAGAGGAGCATACACGCATGTGGGCTCCTCTTTTTTCTCTTAATCTTGCTGTTGCGCAGGGATGATGTGCTTGCGTTTCGCCTCCTCGCGGAACTCCTTGGGCGATACTCCCACGTACTGCTTGAAGTATTTCCCGAAGAAACTCTGTGTGGGGAAGTGGTAGTCGATGGCTATCTCCTTGATGCTCTTACCCGAGTAGATGAGTGACTGCTTGATGCTGTTGATGACCATCTGAATAATCCATTCCTTGGGGGACTTGCCTGTCTTGTCCCTGATGATGGAGGCAAAGTAGCGCGGGCTAAGGCGCTGCTCCTTGGCATAGAACCCCACTTCACGCTCGTACTTGTACTTTTGGGTGAGCGACGTAAGGAAGTTCTGATAGACGATGTCCTTCAAGTCCATCACGGGTTGGGCCATTGGCTGGTTGGCGAAGAAGTAATAGAACACTTCGTGCAGGATAACTTCACCCAGCTTGGAGAGCGAACGCTGCATGATGGCTTTGCACTCGTCGTCGGGGGGCAGCGAGTTGAAGAACTTCGTGCGGCGGTCTATGGCCTCGAGAAGTTCCTCCAGCAAATCGCGCTGCAGCGGCGTCAGACTCACGCAGGGGTTGTCTTTCAGGGCCAGGAGACTCTTGGTGAAGGGGATGTTCTCCAGCATCTCCAGTGCAAACTCCACCGTTGTCTTGTACGACACACCGTCCAGATCGGGCGATGTACTCATTATATATACGTACGAGGAGGGCAGGTAGATGTACAGGTCACCAGGCTTGATGCAGAGCGTGCAGCCGTTCATGCTCACCTTGGCTTCTCCCTTCTGGCAGTAGAAGAGTCCGCACATGTCGGAGAAGAGCAGCTTGTTGTGGTTGGCAGAAACAGCGTCGTACAACAGGTCCAGCGTAAATCGCTCAAATGGTAAACTTATCTTGTTCATGCAGCAAAGATAGTGGAAAGTGCGGTTCAAGAGTACAAAAAGTTCATTAAAAAGCGTATAAAATACTTAATGAAGTACGTATTGAACAATAATGAGCGTTTTTTGGACTTTGCGCAAATGCATATTCGCCTTATCTTTGCCGCCGTAAATAATACGAATCAACGAATTGGCTATGAACTATAAAGTATTTCTCAGCATTCTTCCGGCACTCTTGCCGTTGTTTGTATCCTGCAATCACAAGACAGAACAGAAGGCCGATGAGGTGGCCGTAGTGCGTATCGACACCGTGAGAGCTCCCGAGGGGGCAGTGGAACTGCAGTATCCCGGCCATGTGGTAGCATCCACCGAGGCCAATGTGTCGTTCAAGGTAGCCGGCACACTGAAGCGTGTGCTGGTGAGCGAAGGCGATTATGTGAAGGCCGGACAGCTCATTGCGGAGATTGACCCAGTGGATTATAAGGTGCAACTGAGCGCAACAGAAGCCGAATACGCACAGATTAAAGCCGACGCAGAACGCGTTATGGGACTCTACCAGGACGGCGGAACCACAGCGAGCAACTACGATAAAGCACGCTACGGACTGCAGCAGATAGAGGCCAAATTGCAGAATCATCGCAACCAGCTGGCCTATACCCGCCTGGTGGCACCTTTCTCGGGCCGCGTGCAGAAGCGCTATTTCATGGGTGGGGAGAATGTTTCGGCTGGTTTGCCAATAATGAAGCTACTCTCTGACAACGCATTGGAGATGGAAATCAACCTCCCTGCAGTGTCCTATCTCAATAGGGACAAGTTCAACTCCTACTCGTGTACCTTCGATGTTCTGCCCGGTGTGCGTGTACCCCTCACGCTGATAGGCATCTCGCCCGAGGCCAATGCCAACCAGCTCTACACCATGCGTCTGGCGCTGCCCAAGCAGAGTGGGCGTGTGGCACCGGGAATGTCCTCATGGGTGAGCATCGTGATGACCGACTCCATCGGAGCTGTTTCCTGCGTGCCCACAACAGCGCTGGTGGAGCAGGATAACAAGGCTTTTGTATATGCCTACAAGCAGTCGGCGGGCAAGGTGAACCAGGTGCCTGTATCTGTACAGACTCTTCACACCGATGGCACAGTGGAAGTGGTGGGCGATATCAAGCCGGGTGATCTGGTAGTCTCTACCGGTGTGCACCATCTCAAAGACGGCCAGAAGGTTCGCCTCATGGCTCCTGTTTCTAAAACTAATATAGGAGGACTGCTGTAATGGACTTCGGTAAATGGGCATTCAACAATAGGCTGCTGGTATATTTCCTGGTGGCTGTGTTCCTGGTGGGAGGAGCCTACTCGTGCTATGACATGAGCAAGCTCGAGGACCCTCAGGTGAAAGTGAAGTTGGCCATGGTGGTTACCACCTATCCCGGAGCTTCGGCTCATCAGGTGGAGATGGAGGTTACGGATGTGCTCGAAAAGCGCATACGCACCATGGGCGACTTGGACAATATCGAGAGTTATTCCTATAACGACCTCTCTATAATACAGGTGGAGCTGCGAAGCACCGTCAGCAATGAGGAGGTGGAGCAGTGTTGGGACCGCCTGCGACGAAAGGTATATGACGCACAGGCGGAGTTGCCGTCGGGTGCCAATACATCGGTGACCAAGGAGGACTTCTCTGCGGTGTACGGCATGTTCTATGTACTCACCGCCGACGGCCTGTCGGACCGTGAGCTGAACGACTATGCGGAACTGATGAAACGCGAGCTCGGCAATGTGGAGAACGTGGATAGAGTGGATATCTACGGCGAACAGAAGGACTGCATACACATCCGTCTTCTGCAAGACAAGATGTCGAGTCTGGGTGTGCTGCCCGCTGAAGTGCTCTCCACATTGAGCGGACAGAACAAGACTTCATACGCTGGCTACTACGACAATGGCGACCAGCGTGTGCGTGTCACTGTGGATGACAAGTTCCGTCAGGTGGAAGACATACGCAGGATGATAATCCAGGGTCACGAGGACGACCAGCTCCGTCTGTCGGATATAGCCGAAGTGGAGAAGAGCATAGAGCAGCCCGTGCGCAATGCCATCACCTATGACGGTCAGCATGCACTGGGTATCCTGGTGGCTTCATCGGCTTCTTCGGATATCGTGAAGGTGGGAAAAGCCGTGGAGAAGCGCATTGACGAGCTCAAGGCAGACCGCTTCCCCACCGGACTTGACTGCCACAAGGTGTTCTACCAGCCCGAGCGGGTGACCGAGTCATTGGGCCAGTTCGTGCTCAACCTTATAGAGTCTGTGCTCATCGTAGTCATTGTGCTGATGTTCACAATGGGCTTCCGCAGCGGACTCATCATAGGAGCAAGCCTGGTGGTCATCGTTTTCGGCTCCTTCCTGGTGCTGGGCACTACGGGCGGCACCATGCAGCGAGTGTCGTTGGCAGCCTTTGTGCTGGCGATGGGAATGCTGGTGGATAACGCTATCGTCATCGTGGATGGCATCCTGATAGACCTTAAACTGGGCAAATCACGCCTTGAAGCCATGACGGATGTAGGGCGACGGACCGCCATGCCACTGCTTGGAGCCACTGGTATAGCCATCCTCTCGTTCCTGCCCATCTTCATGTCACCCGACACGGCAGGCATCTATGTGCACGACCTCTTTGTGGTGCTCGCCGTTTCCTTGCTGCTCAGTTGGGTGCTGGCGCTCACTCATGTACCCTTGATGTCCAACCGTCTGCTCAAGGCTCCTGCACCAACAGGCAAGAAGGAGACAGAAGCGGCGCTCTATGACGGGCGCATCTATCGTGCTCTGAGCCGTCTGCTCCGCTTATGCATACGCCATCGCTGGAGCACCACAGTAGTCATGTTGGTTCTGCTTGCGCTGTCGGTATTGGGATTCCCATACGTTCATCAGGGCTTCTTCCCCGATATGGCATACAATCAGTGCTATATGGAATACAAGTTGCCCGAGGGTTGCAACAGCACCCGAGTGGAGAAAGACTTGCAGAGCATAGAGGCTTATCTGCACACGAGGCCCGAAGTGACACACGTCACAGCGTCGGTGGGCGGCACTCCCGGACGTTATAATCTGGTGCGTACTGTGCCTACACCGTCGCTCTCATACGGCGAACTCATCATCGATTTCACGTCGGCTGAGGAGTTGGACAAGAATATCGAGGATATCCAAGAGTACCTCACCGCCCATTATCCCGATGCTTATGTCAAGGTGAAGAAGTATAACCTGATGTTCAAGAAGTACCCCATCGAGCTGCAGTTCCAGGGACCTGACCCTGCGGTGCTGCATGCGCTGGCCGACTCGGCCACTTCCATCATGAGGAAGAGCGGCAAGGTACGACTCATCACCACCGACTGGGAGCCCAAGGTGCCTGTGCTCAGCGTGGATTACGATCAGGCTGCTGCGCGCAGTATAGGCTTGAGCCGGAGCGACCTCAGTCTGTCTCTGCTCACTGCGGGAGGCGGTCTGCCCGTGGGTAATTTCTATGAGGGTATCTATCCCAATACTATATATGTGAAGTGTGTAAACGAGAAGGGAGAGCCTGTGGATAACCTGCAGGATCTGCAGGTGTTCTCTGCTATGCCTTCGCTGATGGGCTTGGCCAATGAGGACAATCTGATGCGCTTGCGCACGGGAACCCTTACCAAGGACCAGCTGCTGGCCGACCTCCTGAGTACCACTCCCTTGCGTCAGGTGAGCAGAGATGTCAGAGTGGAATGGGAAGACCCTGTGGTGCCTCGTTACAACGGGCAGCGCATGCAGCGTGTGCAGTGTTCGCCTTGCCCGGGAGAGGAAACCGAGAAGACCCGTGTGGCGCTTGCCCGCGAGATAGAGAAGCTTCAGCTGCCCGCAGGCTATTCGATGAGCTGGCAGGGTGAGAAGGTTGCCAGCAGCCGCAGCATGAAGTACCTCTTTGCCAACTTCCCCCTTGCGGTCATCCTCATGATAGCTATCCTCATCATGCTCTTCAGCGATGTGCGCAAGCCGCTCATCATTCTGTGCTGCCTGCCAATGGTCTTCGTGGGAGTGGTGATCACGCTGCTCCTCACCGGTATGACCTTTACCTTTGTGGCTATAGTGGGTGCACTGGGACTGATAGGTATGGTGGTGAAGAACGGCATCGTGCTTATGGACGAAATCTCATTGCAGCTGGACGCAGGAGTAGAGCCTGTGCAGGCGCTGGTGCATAGCAGTCAGAGCCGCTTGCGTCCCGTCATGATGGCGTCACTCACCACGGTGCTGGGTATGATTCCGTTGCTCACCGACGCTATGTTCGGCAGTATGGCTGCCACCATCATGGGCGGTCTGCTCTTCGGCACACTTATCACTCTGCTCTTCATCCCCGTGCTGTATGCCATGTTCTTTGGCATAAAGAATCAAGATGAAGCCAAGAAATCCTAACCGACAAGACGTTATGAAGAAGAATCTCATCATATTGTTCCTGTCTCTGGCGGCGGTTCCTGCTGCTGCCGAGACACTCACCATCGAGGCTTGCAGGCAGATGGCCCTGCAGCACAACCATGCCCGCCAGTCGGCAGCATTCAACACCCAGCAGGCTCTGCACACGCAGAAGAGCGTGTGGGCACAGTTCTTCCCCGACCTCTCCTTGCAGGCAGGTGTGCTCTATGATACCGGCAGCGGTTCGCTCGGAGTGGATGGCGGCATGCTTCCTGTGGGTACTATGGGCCAGACGGGCTTTGTTCCTTCGGGTTCCTTTGCCTACTTCCCCGGCATGGATATGAAGTATGACATCAACACCATCTTCTCTGGCTCGGTGTTCCTCAAGCAGCCCCTTTATATGGGAGGCAAGATCCGTGCCTCTTATCAGATGAGCAAGATGGCCGTGGAACTCTATCGTCAGGGTGAGCGCAAGACAGAGGCAGAGGTGCTGCAGACTGTTGACGATGCTTATGCCAAGGTGGTGAAAGCCAAGGAACTGGTGCTTGTGGCACAGAAGTACAAGGCTCTCTTGCAGGAGTTGGACCGTAATGTGGAGAGTGCCGTGCGCCATGGACTGCGCATGCAGAACGACCGCCTGAAGGTGGGAGTAAGGCTGGACGAGGTGGAACTGCAGCTGCGGAAGGCTGAGAACGGGCTTCGCCTGGCACGCATGAACCTCTGTCATGTGACGGGTCAGCCCCTTGACACACAGCTCGAAGTCTCCAGCGAGTATCCACAACTGGATGTGCTGGGGCAGGTGCAGACCACTGACGTGTCGCTCCGACCCGAGAGTGCCATGCTGGAGTACCAGACCCGTATAGCCTCCGAACAGGTGCGTGTGGCTCGCAGCAGCATGCTGCCCAGCCTGGCTCTGATGGCCAAGTACGGCTATACCAACGGCATAGAGATGAATGGAAGAAAGTTGCTCGACGGATGGAACTTCGGTGGAGGTGTCACCCTGAGTGTTCCTCTCTATCATTTCGGGGCCAATACCCAGAAGGTGAAAGCTGCCAAGGTGAAACTCCAGTTGGCGCAGGAGGAGCAGGCCGACAAGCGTGAGATGATGCTTCTGGAACTCCAGCAGGCTGCCAACAACCTGGATGAGGCTCAGTTGGAGGTGCAACTGGCCGAGAAGTCAATGGCTCAGGCCGAGGAGAATATGCAAATCAGTCAGAAGCAGTATAATGCAGGAATGGAGACGCTGAGCGACTGTCTGGAGGCACAAGCCGCATGGCAGAAGGCCAGCGAGTCGCTTGTGGATGCACAGTTCCGCCGCTATCTTGCTACGGTTGACTACCGTCGCTCGGCAGGTCTGCTGGCTCAATAAAACTATTTTGTCTGTCTGACAGACTTCTTATCAGCCTTCGGGGTGGCACTTGCGGCCGCTTTCGAAGGCTGCTTGTTTTCCTTGGCAGTGGCTTCCGAAGCCTTTGCGGCGGGCTTTTCATTGGCCTTTGCGGGCTGTTTGCTGTCCTTGGAAGTCTTCTTGGAGTCCTTTTCGGCAGGCTCTGTAGCCGCCTTTGCGGGCTGGCCGGCTTCCTTGGAATCCTTCTTGGAGTCCTTTCCGCTGGTTTCCTCAGTAGGCTTCTCGGCATTTGCCTCCTCGCTGACCTCTTCCTCGTTGGCCTCTACCTCAGCATCTTCTCGCTCGTTCCATTCGGGATGGTTCCAGGTTCGCACGGGCAGGGTAGGGTTGAACTGAGGTTGCAGGAAGTCGTATTCCGTCTTTCCTGAGCGGTATGGCACCTTGTCCTCAGGGCAAGGTGTTATCTCCACCATGGTAAATCCCTTGTGGATGATGTCCAGTTCGCGTGCAGCCGCCAGGCTGAGGTCTATCGCGAAGCGCTTGGTATGCGGCCCTCGGTCAGTGACCTTCACCACCACCTCCTTGCCGTTCTTCGGGTTCCTCACGCACAGATAAGTGCCCAGGGGATACTTCAGATGTGCACACGTCATGCTGTCGCGGTGATAAGGGTCACCGTTGCTCATGCGTCGTCCATGAAGCTTGTTGGAGTAATAGGAAGCATTTCCTTTGTGCATTTTTTGTGCATACAGATGTGACATGCAGCAGAATACTGCTGCCACGAAAAAGGCTGTATGTATGAGTGCTCTTCTGATGCTTTCGGTATGAATAGTTCTTGTCGGATAGAGGAGACTCGAACTCCCGACCCCTACGTCCCGAACGTAGTACGCTACCAACTGCGCTACTATCCGATGGCCTCACTGTGTGAAAACCGATGCAAAGTTACGAATAAAAACGCGAACAGCTCTTCTGTTTCACATTTTTTTTGCTTCTCGCTTGTGAGTATGGGATTTTCTGCCTACCTTTGCACCCGCAAACAAGCGATGGTGCCATAGCTCAGTTGGTAGAGCAAAGGACTGAAAATCCTTGTGTCCCCGGTTCGATTCCTGGTGGCACCACACAGCACAGGAGGAGTTACTCAGCAGAGTGGCTCCTCTTATTGTTTTCGCCATGTCCCAGCAGGCAGAGCAAAGCACTGGGATTATCTATAAATTGGCCTTGTGTCCCCGGTTCGATTCCTGGTGGCACCACACAGCACGGGAGGAGTTACTCAGCAGAGTGACCCCTCTTATTGTTTTCAAGCCAATGACGGAATCTGTTTGAAAATTCACGGAAATAGCGTGGTGTCATTTTCTCAATACCGCCGCTTGCAAAAAGCCAAATGCTTCATGTCGGGCTGGAAGCCCAATTGTTCCCCCAGCCCAAGGTGTCGTACTGGGTAATCATGATGCTTTACTACTCTAAACGCTCTGTAAGGGCAAAAGTGTCTTGCGTTGCTGGCGGCTTTCAGCCAATGCGCTGCGTTGCCCATCGCAGCGCATTGCATCGGTCATCGCAGCGTGCTGCGAAGCTCTATGCAGCGCACTGCATATTTTCATGGGCTTTGCTCCCTTGGGGATGCTTGTTCGCCCGCCTCTTGCCATCAGGCTGCTAAAAAGGGCAATGCAAGCATGGTTGGGGGAGATTTCTGTTGTGCAGGCGTGCTTGTACCAATATTTTTCGTTAACTTTGTGGGGACGTTGAAACCGATTTGTCAATTGCCCGCGTGGCTACACATTATATATATATGAATACTCCCAAGCATCTCTTGGCCGGGCTGGCATTTGCCTTGGCCCTCACACCTGGCGCGTTGGCCCAGGTGCACAAGTCGATAACCCTGCGTGACGGATGGCAGTTCTCCAAGGACGGCGGACCGCTGCAGACAGTGACTCTGCCGCATGACTGGGCCATCTCGGGCGAGTTTGACCGCAATATCGACCTGTGGAAGAGCAAGAGATGGGTGAATGGAAAGGAAGAGACACACGAGTCGGCGGGCAATACCGGTTGTCTGCCCTGGCCCGGCAAGGGCGAATATCGCACGAAGTTCCGCGTTCCGCGCCCCTACACACATGCCGAACTGCTCTTTGATGGAGCAATGGCAGAGCCCGAGGTGTATGTCAACGGGCAGTTGGCAGGCAGATGGGCTTGTGGCTACAATGCTTTCCGCGTGGATGCCACACCCTATTTGCGCAGCGGGGACAATGTGCTGGAAGTGAAGCTGAATAATGTGGAACTGAGCAGCCGATGGTATCCCGGAGGCGGACTCTATCGCCCGGTGAAGCTCATCCTGAGCGGTGAGAGTGCCATTGATACATGGGGAGTGAGCATCACTACCCCAGAGGTGTCGGAGTCGAAAGCTACTGTGCAGGCTCATGTGGCTCTGCGCGAGGGGTCGGCCGATGGGCTGGAAGCGCGGCTGGAGGTGCTGGATGCCGGGGGAAAGGCAGTTGCATCGGGCAGGGGACAATTCTCGGGAGGTCGTCTTAGCCATACGCTCACGCTGGACCGGCCAGCCCTGTGGTCGCCCGAAAGCCCCAGCCTCTACACTCTGGTTACCCGTGTGCTGGGCGGTGGAAAGGTCATCGACGAGAACCGCACCCGATTCGGCGTGCGCAGTATAGCCTTTTCGCGTGAAAACGGATTCCAGTTGAACGGCAAGACGCGCAAGTTCAAGGGCGTATGCCTGCATCATGATCTGGGCCCGCTGGGCGCTGCGGTCAACGAGGCGGCCATCTCCAGGCAGATACGTATTATGAAGGATATGGGTTGCGATGCCATCCGCACTTCGCACAACATGCCTTCGACCATGATGATGGACCTGTGCGATTCGCTGGGCATGCTGGTGATGGCCGAGTCGTTTGACAGTTGGATGACGGGCAAGACGGCCAACGCCTACAACCGCTTCTTCAAGGAGTGGGCCGAGCGTGACCTTACCAACCTCTATCTCAATCATCGCAATCACCCCAGCATAGTGATGTGGAGCATCGGCAACGAGATTCCCGACCAGGTGACACAGGACGGCGTGGAGACTTGCCGCAGGCTGGTGAACCTGATGCACAGGCTCGACCCCACGCGCCCAGTGACTGCCGGAGTGGATCTGGTGGAGCGGGCTACGCGTAGCGGCTTCCTTAATGAACTGGACATACCGGGCTTCAACTACCACACCCATTGCTATGAGACCTACATCGATTCGCTCTCCAAGGGTTTCCTGATAGGCAGCGAAACGGCCTCCACACTCAGTAGCCGAGGCGTTTATCACTTCCCCGTGGTGCTCACCACCGACGGCAGTACGCACGAGGACAGGCAAGTGTCCAGCTATGATCTGTATAGCGGCAATTGGAGCAACGTGCCCGATTATGATGCGTGGTACCAGGACCGCAAGCCTTGGCTGCTGGGCGAGTTTGTGTGGACAGGCTTCGACTATCTGGGCGAGAACTATCCCTACAATGCCGAGGGGATGTGGCCCTCGCGCAGCAGCTACTTCGGTATAGTCGATCTGGCGGGCTTGCCCAAGGACAGATATTACTTCTACCGCAGCCGATGGAATACTGAGAGCAGCACCCTGCATGTGCTTCCCCACTGGACCTGGCCCGGTATGGAGGGCAAGAACATACCCGTGATGTGCTACACGAGCTACCCTGAGGCGGAACTCTTTGTCAATGGCAAGAGCCAGGGCAGAGTGAAGAAAGACCCCACGAAACTGTTCTCGGCCAACCGTATCAAGTGGATGGATGTACGCTATGAGCCGGGTGAACTTCGTGTGGTGGCCTATGATGCCCATGGCAAGCAGGCTGCCGAGAAGGTGGTACACACGGCTGGCGCTCCGGCCCGACTGGAGTTGGTGCCCGACCGCCAGCAGATAAAGGCCGACGGCGATGACATCTCCTTTGTGACGGTGAGAATGCTGGATGCCGACGGCAATGAGTGTCCCGATGCCGACCAGGAGTTGTCCTTCACGGTCAAGGGTGCCAAGTATCAGGCGGCATGTAATGGTGACGCTTCGTCGTTGGAACCCTTCGAGAAACCCCAGATGCGCCTCTTCCATGGTCAGCTGGTGGTCTTGGTGCGCTCCACCAGGAAGTGTGGCGATGCAGTACTCACCGTCACCTGCAAGGACCAGCCCTCTCTCTCGGCCCAGACAGTCATCCGTGTGGTGAAGCCATAGGGGTTCCCATGGGCTTTCTGCCCCTCGTCTCTCCCTGTGAAAACAGGGTGAAAACAGATGTGAAGACAATTTGTGGCGAAAATATTTGCGGGAACGAAAACTTTGTTTTACCTTTGCACTCGCTTAAGAAAAGCGCATGGTGCCATAGCTCAGTTGGTAGAGCAAAGGACTGAAAATCCTTGTGTCCCCGGTTCGATTCCTGGTGGCACCACTGCAAAAGCGGAGGAGTTACTCAACAGAGTGGCTCCTCTGATTGTTTTAGCCCCGTTGTGCATTTCGCTCCAGGCGCAGAGGCTGTCTGCGGATTGGGCTTGCGCTGCTGGCGGCATCCTTTTGACAAAAACAAATAGACATCATATACGAGATGAGACAACTGACATGTATGGTGCTGGCTCTGGCTTCGCTGGCTTGCCCTATTCCTGCATCGGCACAGTCGAAGAGCATGCAGAAGCGTGTGAGTGCCTGTTTCCTGCAATCGCTGAAGGCGCAGCAGACTGTGCTCGAGAAGGAAGGCAGAGAGGAGTTTGTGCAGAACCTGCCAGCTGACATCCGCTTGCAGGAGGCGGTGAAGAGTGCTGATGTAGCCCGCTATCAGGAGATGGTGTGGGCTGCCTGGTGCGATGCCAACAGAAATCTGCAGGAGCAGAAACTCATAGGAGCCGAAGACCTCCAGCTGGGCCGGAGTGATGCGTGGAATCTGCCAGGCTGTCTGGAGCCCAATGCCGTGATGCCTTATTATTATGGCAAGAAGGGGGAGGCGGCCGACGGGAAGCTGCCGCTCTACCTGTATCTGCACGGCTCGGGACCAAAGGAAGCAGAGTGGCAGACGGGTATCAAGCTGGGGCAGAGTTTCCAGGATGCTCCTTCCATCTATTTCATACCGCAGATACCCAACGAGGGCGAGTACTATCGTTGGTGGCATCTGTCCAAGCAATATGCCTTCGAGAAGCTTATCCGCCAGGGGCTGGTGAGTGGTGAGGTGGATGCCAACCGCCTGTATGTGCTCGGCATCAGCGAGGGAGGTTATGGCAGCCAGCGTCTGGCGTCGTTCTATGCAGACTATTGGGCGGCTGCCGGACCGATGGCAGGAGGCGAACCGCTGAAGAATGCTCCTGTGGAGAACTGCGCCAACATCGGTTTCTCATTCCTTACCGGTGCCGATGACATGGGCTTCTACCGCAACGAGCTTACCTATTACACCCAGGTGGCATTTGACTCTGCACAGTTGGCACGGCCTCTGTCGGCCGACAAGGCACCCCTTTTCCGCCATCGCATTCACCTCCTGCCCGGCATGCAGCATCACATCACCTATGGGCTTACGACACCCTGGCTCAAGCAGTTTGTGCGCAACCCCTATCCCAAGACCGTACTTTGGGAGGACTATGAGATGGATGGCCGCCGCCGTTCGGGCTTCTATAACCTGCAGGTGCTGGCGCGTCCGTCGGAGCAGCGAACCTACTACGAGATGGATATCGACCGGAATGTGGTCTCCATCAAAGTGAGCAACGTGCTATATACCACCACGCTGAAGGACAAGCGCTGGGGTATTGACCTGAAGTTCGACCGCAGTTATGAACAAGCCACAGGCGGCAAGCTGCGGGTGTATCTCAACGATAGTCTGGTTGATTTCACCCGTCCCGTCACCGTCTGCATCAATGGCCGTGAGGTTTTCCACGACACTGTCCAGCCCAATCTGCAGGCGATGGTCAACAGCTGCATCGAGTTCTTCGACCCCTTCCGCGTCTATCCTGCAGCCGTCGAAGTGGCATACTGACGTGCAGCATAACCGACAGGTGCGAGCCTGTGGCTGGTCCTTGGTTGCAGTTGGCTGTGATAGCGGGTTCCCTGCCAAGCGGCATGTAGAGGAACTTCAGAGTCAAGATCGGCTGTTTGCAGACGGCATACAGTTCCGTCCCAATTCATTAAAAGAAAACCACCAACTCCTTCCGATGGCAATTTCAGGGTGGAGTTGGTGGGTGCTTATCAAGTAAAAGAGAAGAAAGCGTGAGGTTTTAGAAGTATTTTTCCTGGTATAAAAGTACTGCCTCGATAATTCCTTTGTCACCATGCAGCGACACTTTGCCTTCACGCTCCAGCCATCCAAGTGATAGTAAGGCCTGTGACTCTGTGAGTCCGGTTGTCTTTATCAGCTCTCTGAAGGTTGTTCTTCCTTCGTTGGCAATCACTGCGTGCCAGATGATACCGGCGTTTGTCCCAATTTCGTGTCTCATAATCTTGCGCTTTTGGTTATGTTTTCTGATAGAGTTTCATGCGATTGCTTGCCGACGAAAGCCTTTTGGCTATGGCTTTCAGGCGCAGACGATACATGAAGCAGGCTATTGTGGCATACACCAGAACCTGGCACCACAGTCCCAGATATTCGTTCTGTATGTCGGCTATTGAAGCACCTGTGCCCATGATGCGCAGATAACCGTTCATGCCGAAGGTGGATGGGAACAGCCACGAAACAAGCTTCCAGAACTTGGGTATCTCGGAGCCAGGCCAGGAGATGCCTGACATGAAGAGCAATGGTACGGAGAGGAATACGAAGAGCATGATGCAGTCTTCTCTCCTGTACACCAGCACCGACAGCACCATCGCCATGAAGATGCATGCCAGGATATAGGGTAAGATGAACTGTAGGAACACGCTGTAATCGCCCAGGTTGGGGAGTCCGAACCATTGTGTGACCGCTGTGTACATGTAGATGGCCATAAGCAGATAGAGTATGAAGTAGAATATGGCCTTGCCCATGACGATGTCAAAGGGCCTTCTGTACCACTTGCGTTTGGGTATCATGCTGGCCAGACACTTTTCGCGCTGGTTTCCCATCGACATCCCAATACCCAGAAAGAGTGTCTGCTGTATGATGAGCATCAGCACCGGGGGAATCAGGAAGGCGGCGAAACCGCTCTGCGGATTGTACAGACTCACGTAGTCAGATTCTATGGGCATGCGTGAAATCTCCTCGGCTTCGCGTGTGGATGGATGCAGATGCTGCTCCACCTTGATGTCGCGGTTCATGTCGAGCGATACGTTGTTGGCTGCCAGCAGCAAGGCTTTGTAATAGAGTAGCGAACTCATTTCGCAATACAGTCCCACTGTGGTCTGTTCTCCCTGCCAGATATCCCGGTCGAAAGTCTTGGGGATGCGCACTATGCCATATATCTTTCTCTCCATCAGTAGCTGGTTGGCTTCGTCTGTTCCGTTGCAGCGAGCCACCAACCGGGCATCGGGAGTGGCATCCATCTTGCGTATGAACTCACGGCTCTTTGCGCTGTTGCAGTCATCTATCACCGCAAACGGCACATCTCGCACCACCTCATTGGTATAAACAAAAGAGTAGAGCAGAGGATAACACAGAGGGACGAAGATGATGAAGATGAGTATGCCCTTGTCGTGCATGATCTCTTTCAGCTCCGTTCTCCATATCTGTATGATGTTGACGAACGACCTTTTCATTATGGGATATATTTGTGGTTGATGAATAAGCTGTGATAATGGCGAAGCGTGAGTAACGGCAAAGTTGCAAAGATGGCCAGAGCCAGCACGCTGTGCCAGGCATAGCGGATGTCATATCCGTTGAGAGCCTGGTTGACATACAGCAGGTAATAGTGTCGCAGGGGGAATGCTACAGACAGTTTTTGCAAGACACTGTCCATCGCTGTCACGGGGAAGGTGAATCCAGCCAGAGAGAAGGACAATATCCCCCACAGCGAGCAGAGGCACATGGACAGGCGCATCTGCCCGCAGACTCCGAAAAGGAAGGCGGCAAATCCCTGTGCTGCTAGTACGGTGAGCATTCCTATGAGCATCATGGGCAAAATACCACCGTTGCAGGGGAACTGCTGATAGCCGTAGAAACTCACGGCATAGAGTATGGCAATGAGCCAGAAGACTATTGTCTGCGGGAACAGTTTCCCTACGATGGCGGTAAGCGGAGAGTTTCCCGACATCCTGTAGAGCACAAGTTGTGTATTGCGCTTCCACTCCAGTCCGATGGTGTAGGCTGCTGACAGCATCACCAGCAGAATGAATATGCCTGGTATGAGCATATTGTTGAGATATACCGAATAGTTAAGATAGGGGTTGTTGAGAGGATGAGTCTCAATCTTGATGGGTTGTAAGACACCCATTGCCTGACGCTCGTTCATGCCATGGGCATATAGCGATTCGCGGGTGAGAGCCAGTCCAGTCAGTTCCGAGGCATATCGCATGTCGCGCATCAGTAGGTTGCCCGGCACATAATAGCACTCGTTGGTATAGAAGGAGATGCGTGGCTGGCGGTTGGCAAGCGCTTTCTCGGTCGTTTTCTTTGGCAAATAGAAGAATCCGTAGATTTCTCCTCGCTGCATTGCCTTCCTTGCCTCGCCGAAGGTGGTGTAGTGATGTTCAATCTTCACTTCCTCCATTGAACCAAGAATTCTGCTTATGATGTGCGTTATGTGCGTGTCGTCCTCGTCAACGATGGCTGCCGGCAATTGTGTGGGAAGGCCTTCGCTCATCAGTGTGGAGAGGAAGACAAGGCAGAACAATGGCGCAATGATCATGCAGAAGAGGAAGAGGGGACGGTGTGAATACATCTCCAGTTCTCTCTTGCCTATCATGGCGAGTCTTCTGAAAGTCTTGCTCTTGATGTTCATGATGGTTTGCTTATTTCTTGCAGTTCTTTCCAGTTTCGTTTCCAGTGGCTGTGCCCTTTCTCAGTACGGCAGACATGCCCGACATGATGCCGCTTACGGGCACCAGAGGATGGGCTTGCACTTCAAAGGTCTTCAGGTCGAGGTCGTCGAGGGCTTTGGTTGCTTTCCATACGGCAAAGGAGCCTACGTCCTTCATCAGTGTGATGCGCACGGGAATGGTCTGGTCTGTGGCGGGGATATATACCTCTGCCAGGGTTCCGATGGAATAGCCTTTCAGTCTGTCTTCACGGATGTTGAATGCGAACCATACATCGCTCACTACCGATACGTTCATGATTGGCGCTCCTGTGCCTACCAGTTCGCCTATTTCGGGGAATATCTCTGTGACCAGTCCGTCGGCCGTGGCAGTCAGTACTGTCTCCTTGATGTATGAGTTCACCTCTGCTATTGCTCCCTTGGCTCGTTCTGCCTGAGCCAGTGCCAGGCTCTTGTCTTCTTTGCGTGCGCCGTTTATTGCCATGTTGTATTTGGCCTTTGTGGCTTTCTCGGTGGCAATGGCTGCGTCATACTGTGCTTTGGCTTCATCGCGCTTCTGCTCTGCCATGACTCCATTCTCAAAGAGGCGTTGCACGCGGTTGAAGGTCTTCTCTGTCACTTCGACAGCAGCTTTTGCCTTCTGCCACATCTCGTATGCAGCCTGAATATCTTCCTCTCGTGCACCGTTGTGGGCTTTTTCTACCATGGCTCTGGCCGCATCGTATGCAGCTGTGGCTTGCGACAGTTTGGCTTCTATGTCGGGTGCTTCCAGCACGACAAGGGTGTCGCCTTGGTGGACGAAGTCGCCTTCCTTTACCCTAATCTCCATTACGCGTGAAGGAACTTTGGACGAAAGACGGTAGTCGGTGGTCTCTGCTTGCCCTTCCAGAGTTTCCTCCTTGCTTGTGCGGGACAGGCCGACGGTGATGACAACTGCTATTACTGCCATGATTACCAGTGCTATTGCCAGTATGCTGGTAAATATTCTGTTCTTTTTCATTATGTATATGTTTTCTGTTTTGACGTTTCTTATATGTGGGTGTTGACGGTGCCTATGGCTTTTCTAAGGTAGAGGTTGGCCAGACGGACGTCTATTTGGGCGTTGACCCATTCCGACTTGGCCTTCAGCCATGCAGTCTGTGCTTCCATCACATTGCTCAGCGTGATTACGCCTTCCCGCATTCCGTGGTTGGCATAACGGAGGTTCTCTTCTGCTTCATCTACGCTTCGCATTGTGGTCTGGTAGCGTTCGACGCTTTCTTGCAGCTTCTGTTTGCATTGGTTGACCTGTAGCTCTATCTTTTCCGTCGCCTCTTGGGTTTCATATCGGCTGATGCTCGTTTCGGCCTTTGCGGTCTTGACCTTGTAGAAGCGGTCGCCCCAGGTGAGTATAGGGACGTTAAGTGTGACGCCCACATTCCACATACCTTTCATCTTCCGCTCGAAGCTGTTGAACACCGAGGGGTTTGTGGCCAGGTATCCGCCCATCAATGCCATCTTGGGCAAATATTCTGCCCGTGCCAGCTTAATCTTTTCTTCATAAATCCTGTTCTGCAGTCCCAGAGCCTGCAGCTCCTTGCGTTTGTTCGTGGCCTGTTGTACCAGATTTTCTGCTGGCGTGTCCATAAGGTCTCCCTCGTCTGTTCCAGCCGGAGTGTGAATATCTTCGTCGGTATAGTCGGCAGTCTCTATTGGCTCGTTCATGTCAAGTCCGCATATGCGACAAAGGTTCATGCGCGATAGTTCGATGCCGTTGTCCACTTGTATGAGTGTGACGCCGGCCTCGTTGACCTTCACCCTCACGCTCAGCAGGTCGGCTTTGGTGGCCATTCCTTCCAATACCAGCTGCTCTACATCTTTCTCCAGCTTATCCACGAGAGCCTTGTATCCCTCGGCCAGTTTCTTTTTGCTGTGCAGGGCTGCCAGATTCCAGTATGCTTCGTCAACCTCTACAATGATGTCCTGCAGAGCCTTGTCGTATAGCGTGCCTGAAGCCTGTTCGGCAAATTGGGTGATTTTGTTGTAGGCTCGAATCTTGCCTCCCATGTAGATGGGTTGTGTGAGCGTGACATCTAGCACGCCAGCGTTGCGTGTGTCGGTGTGCAAAGCATCCACAAGTCCTTGGCCAACGGAATTCAGTTGTGAGCTCATTGGAGCCAGGTCGGGAACTGCTGCTGAAAGCCCCGTGCCGATATTCGAGAGAGTCTTCTTCTGCTCGCCGCTAAGCAAAGACAATTCCCGGCTTGTGTACATATAGGCACCTGTGGCAGAAATCTTGGGCAGATAATTGGTCGAGGCAGACTTGTGCATGTAGTGTGCAGCAACCTTTTTCTGTTCTGCCATCAGGAGTGATTTGTTGTTGCTCACAGCCCGTGACCTCAGCGAGTCAAGTGTCCAGTGGTTGCCGTCGGCAAGTGCGCTGGCAAAGACAAGTGACATCAGTCCAAGCAAAAATACTTTTTTCTTCATTGCATAATCAAACTTTCTGTTATTTCGAGAGCAAAACTATTGCCTTTGGAACACCCTTTGGTGTTCCGATTGGTATATTTCAGGCTCCCTCGTGGAACTTATTCCACATTAGAACAACAATGTTGCCGATTGTGCCACTGCTATCGATGCTTTGTTTCTAAATTTGCAACGAATAAAAGGTTTTAGCTATGACTCATGCAGACAAAATAGACACCACGGACATCAAGCAGCTGGCTAACGGTGAGTTTGTGGATTATGCCGATAGTGATGTGGTTATCATTGACGACTTGCGCAACTTCTCGAAACTTCAGACGATAAGGGTTGATTTCCTGCTTATCATTGTGGTTACGTCGGGCAGGGTGGCCATGAGGGCGAACAAGATGGAGACCACAGCCTTCAGCAACGACGTCTTCATTTGCCAGCCAAATACTATCCTTAACGAGTGCTTGTTCAGTATCGACTTTACAGCCAAGGCTTTGTGTCTTTCGGCACAGATAGCACGCAGGATGTTGCATATAGGAGATGTGGTGGATCTTTCCTTCTATCTGAAATATCGCCCCATCATACATGTGGATGACTCCAGTATGGATACTTTTGTGAAGTATCATGCTCTGCTCACCGAACAGTTGGTGAAAGAGCCAGGCAAATATAAGAAGCAGATAGTGGGTAGTCTGGTGGGCTCATTCCTCTTTTGTCTGTTGAGCATCATAGAGCAGGCCTGTCCAGACAGGACAGTGGTGCGCATGTCGAGGGGGAGCCTGCTTTTCAAACAGTTCATGGAAATGTTGTCCTCGATAGAGGTAAAGCCAAGGAATGTGGAGTTCTATAGCAGAAAGCTGTATGTGACCAGTAAATATCTGTCCAATGTGTGCAAGGTCAACAGCGGGAAGACTGCTTATGACTGGATTATAGAGTATGTAGTGGAGGATGTGTATCGTCTTCTGTCTCATTCAGAGATGAGTGTGAAGGAGATATCCAACTATCTCGATTTTCCCAATATCTCCTTCTTTGGCAAATTCGTGAAGGCGCATCTGGGGTGCTCACCCACAGAGTTTCGGAAACGGAGAGGCGGAGAATCTTAAAGAGGCAGGACGGTATATAATATTGATTCGCGTGCGCGTAAAGCAATTCCACATTTCCTGTTTCCCTCTGGTTCTGTTGATGTGACATACAGTGCCCGTGTGGTGGCTGTATGATGCAGCGTAGGGTGTAGTATGTATGGGATATATAAGGAAAGAGAGTTTGCTCGTGATGAACAAACTCTCTTTTGACTTCGTTGGGCTACCCGGACTCGAACCAGGAAAGGCAGGACCAGAATCTGCAGTGTTACCATTACACCATAGCCCAAGAAGATGGTGGCGGCATCCCAGGGACGCTCTCGCCAGCTGATGGAAGGTTGGGCTACCCGGACTCGAACCAGGAAAGGCAGGACCAGAATCTGCAGTGTTACCATTACACCATAGCCCAATAACCTTCGCAATTGCTGAATTGCGGTGCAAAGGTACTGACTTTTTCTGAAGTTGCAAATCTTTCTGCTAAAAAATTTTAATGCTTTGTTTATTCCGATAAGTATCTTTACCTTTGCATACGATTTAGGTAAAACAAGTTATACGTATTTAATGAAGATAAAAGACAAGTTGGTTTCTGCCATCGTGGATGGCCTGCAGGACAAGAAAGGAAAGGGCATCGTGGTGGTGGATCTCACGGGCTTGGAGGATGTTGTGTGCAAGTACTTTGTGATATGCACAGGCGGTTCGCCGGCTCAGATACAGGCTCTCACACACTCTGTGGCCGATAAAGCACGCATCGAGGAGAACGCCAAGCCGCTGGCTGTGGATGGCTTGCGCAACTCACGCTGGGTGGCAATGGACTATGCAGAGGTCATCGTGCACATCATGATGGAGGAAGAGCGTGCCTTCTATGACATCGAGCATCTGTGGGAAGATGCTGCCATCGAGAGCATTCCAGACCTGGACTGATAGGGTACAGGTCTAATCTATTCACGTAAACAATAGACTTTATGGATAATAACAAAGCACCCAAACCGCATTTCAATTTCATGTGGATCTATTTGGGCATTGCTCTCTTGCTGGGCTTCCTGGTAATCAGGAGCGGCGGGCCTTCGCTGCTCTCTTCGTCGAACAAGGAGGTGACATACAGCGAGTTCAAGACTTATGTGAGCAAGGGATACGCTTCGCGCATTGTGGCCAACAAGCGTGACGGTTCGCTCTGCATGTATGTGAGTCCCGAGCATGTGCGCGACGTGTTCCCCACCAGTTCGGTACAGCCTGGCACAGAGGTTTTTGTGGAAGCCGAATTCCCCTCTGCCGACAAGTTGGATTCCTTCCTGGAACAACAGCAGGAGGCAGGCAACTTCAAGGGTGAAGTGTCCTATGAGCAGGGTGACGACATGTTTCGCAACATCCTGTGGTCCTTTGGTCCCCTCGTGCTCATCATCTTCTTCTGGATGTTCATGTTGCGCGGAGCTGGCGGCGGAGGAGGCGGCGGTGGCGCCATGGGCCTCTTCAATGTGGGCAAGAGCCGTGCCAAACTGGTGGAGAAAGACCAGCGTGCCAAGGTTACATTCAAGGATGTGGCCGGACTGGCAGGCGCCAAGCAGGAGGTGCATGAGATAGTCGATTTCCTGCGCAATCCGCAGAAATATACCCAGCTGGGCGGTAAGATTCCCAAGGGAGCACTGCTTGTGGGCCCTCCAGGAACAGGTAAGACGCTGCTGGCCAAGGCAGTGGCAGGAGAGGCCGATGTGCCCTTCTTCTCCATGTCGGGCAGTGATTTCGTGGAGATGTTTGTGGGTGTGGGTGCCAGCCGAGTGCGTGACCTTTTCCGTCAGGCCAAGGAGAAAGCTCCCTGCATCATCTTCATCGATGAGATAGATGCCGTGGGAAGGGCTCGTAGCAAGGGTGCTCAGATGGGTGCCAATGACGAGCGCGAGAACACCCTCAACCAGTTGCTCACCGAGATGGACGGATTTGGCACCAACAGCGGAGTCATCATCCTGGCAGCCACCAACCGTGCCGATATCCTCGACAAGGCTCTCTTGCGTGCCGGTCGCTTTGACCGTCAGATACATGTGGATCTGCCTGATGTCAATGAGCGAAAGGAAATCTTCCAGGTACATCTGAAGCCTCTCAAGACCGATGCATCACTCGATATCGACTTCCTGGCCCGCCAGACACCTGGTTTCAGCGGTGCCGACATAGCCAATGTATGTAATGAGGCAGCCTTGATAGCAGCCCGCAATTCGGCTCCCGTAGTGACCAAGGACCATTTCCTGACTGCTGTGGATCGCATCGTGGGCGGCCTGGAGAAGAAGACCAAGGTGATGACCGTGGAGGAGAAGCGCACTATCGCGCTTCACGAGGCTGGCCATGCCACCATCAGCTGGCTCTTGCAGTATGCCAACCCATTGGTCAAGGTGACCATCGTACCACGTGGAAGAGCCTTGGGCGCTGCATGGTATCTGCCCGAGGAGCGTCAGATATCCACACGCGAACAGATGCTCGATGAGATGTGTGCGCTGCTGGGTGGTCGTGCGGCCGAGGAAATCTTCACCGGACATGTGAGCAGCGGTGCCATGAACGACCTGGAGCGTGTGACCAAGCAGGCTTATGGCATGATTGCCTATATGGGTATGGGTGAGAAACTGCCCAACCTGTGCTACTATGACAGCCAGGAATACAGTTTCCAGAAACCCTACTCTGAGCACACGGCACAGCTTATCGACCAGGAAGTGCAGAATATGATAGAGACTCAGTATGCACGTGCCAAGAGTCTGCTCACCGAGCACAGCGAGGGTCATGCAAAGCTCTCTCAACTGCTTGTAGAGCGTGAGGTTGTCTTTGCCGAGGATGTTGAGCGCATCTTCGGTCCGCGTCCCTGGGTGAGCCGCACAGAGGAACTTCTGGATGAGGCCAAGGCTGACGCGAAGCCTGAGGACAAGAACGCAAAGGAAAGCGGTGCACAGAGCGGCACTGAGGAGCAATCATCTGAAAACGAGAAGGCATGAATAATTTCCTTTTGAGAACTGTTGTAGGCATTGCCTATGTGGCACTGCTGGTGGGCAGCCTGTTGCTTGGCCCCTTCACGGCATTCATCTTCTTCGGTATTGTCACGTGGGCTACTCTCCTGGAGTTCTGCACCGTACTCAACCGCCATGCAGGCTTGCATGTGCTCGGACTGCTGACAGCCACTGCGGGATTCCTGCTTGTGGCGTTCAGTTGGTTGTGGAATTTCGGCAGTGAGATGTCGCTTCATTGGCTGGCTCTCTACGGTCTGCTTATGCTGGCGATGCCCATTGTGGGACTTTATCGCTGTACTGCCAACCCCTTGCAGAACTGGATGGCGATGCTTGCCGCCCAGATCTATGTGGCTCTGCCTTTCGCTCTCCTGCCCGTGCTGGGTGTGTTGGGAGCCGACAGTGCGGTGTATAGTTGGCAGCTCCCATTGGCTGTCTTCATCTTCATCTGGGTCAATGATACGGGCGCTTACCTGTCGGGAAGCCTCCTTCACCGCTGGTTCCCCTGGAAGTTGTTCCCCAGTGTGTCTCCCGGCAAGTCGTGGGTAGGCAGTATCGGAGGCGGCATCTTCACTCTGTTGGCCTCGGTGGCATGCTGGCATTGGATACCTTCGGGCTACAGTTTGCCCGTGTGGTTGGGCTTTGCCTTGGTTGTGGTCGTGTTCGGCACATGGGGTGATTTGGTGGAAAGTCAGATGAAGAGACAGATGGGCATCAAGGACAGCAGCCATATCCTGCCTGGTCATGGCGGCCTTCTGGACCGCTTCGACAGCAGCTTCTTGGCTATCCCCGCTTCGGTGTTCTACTTTGCCCTTATCCCCTGAGCAAGCATATATAATAAGGTATATAGTACAGAAAAGCCCGCCACATTGCATGGCGGGCTTTTCCTTATTGTGCTGTTTCCATCCAAGCGAACTTCTTCGGAAGCAGATGGAGAACCGGGCTGACACTCTTTCCTTCGAGAATAAACTTTGTGGGATTGCTCTGAAATCAGAAAGAATGCAGGTGGCAGATGGCTTGCTCCCATTTGCGTGCAGCCAAATCTTCGGGTGTGATGAGGAAGTTGAGCATTCCGCAGTCGTAGAACTGCAGGCGCCAGTCGTCGTTGCAGTCCAGTTGCAGGAGCGAAATATAGTGTGGGTATTCCTCTCCAGTCTCCTCGAAATACGGTTTGCCAAGCAGTTTGAAGCCATCGGCACGCTCTTCGCAGTGGACGAAAGACAGTTCTTGGGCAGGCAGTCCAAAGGCAGTCCCATCCTCGCGCACTATCCTGTGCGTATCCAGGTGCTCTGTTTCGGGAGCATACAGAACGCGGTACCTGTCCTTGTCCCATTGTCCCATTCCTGGAGAGTCAGCCTCCAGATTTCCCAGGAAGTAATCAATGTCGGCAAAGAAGTACAGCATTCCCGTGTGTGGCAAGAGGTTCTCGCTGTCGTAGGCCGCTATATCCTGGAGCCTGATTTGGCAGATGAATGTCATCGGGTCAGCACACGTCATCCCGTCTTCATTCACCCGTTCCACCTCAGGGTAATTGCAACCATGAGGCAGGTCAGCGCATCCCCACAACTTGCTCATTCCAAAGCATTCTCCCTCTGCTTCCTTATACCTTATCTCTATAGCCATATCGTCGGACTTATGAAATGCCCTCCAAAGTTAGGGAAACTGTTTCAGATAAGGTGCCTGTTCCTCCTTCAAACTGCATCGCAGCACCCTTCTCCTCCATCTACTTCCCAAAGAGTTTCCTGATGATAGCCCCACCAATCTTCCTCTCTATTCCCTGTTTGGTCATAGGAATCCCTGTCTTCCTGCTAATTTTCTGCTTTGCCTGTGTTATCCCCAGCGCCCTTTTCCAAGAAAACGAAAGCCCAGGAATAGGTGTCGATTTCTTTGCCATAGTATAATGTCTCTTGTTTATGGTTCACTAAATAAATATATTCATCATTCTTCTCAGATGGCACATGGCTTCTCCAAATAATCACCAGTATCATATAGTATTGTAAATTTGCTGCAATCTGAGGCGGTTTCCCAAAAGAAGACAAAGAAGTCCCATCATGAACTTCTTCAATTTCTTGGCAATGAAGTAGGCGGCATTGTTGCACGCACCGCGAACCTGGTTCGAGAGTCTTTTGTTGTATTCTTCTTCAATATGTCTCAAGTCAAGTACATCGGCCAGCTTGCCCCATCGGTTCTCCTTGGACAGATTCTCCAACGGGTAACTGCCTGCTCCTGAAAACATATCGTTTGTGTTACTATAATTGGCTTGCATTGAGAGTGATTTAATATTCGAAGAATCCATAGGGTGGCATTATCCTCGGCATAAGGATCTCTTCCATCTCTTTCATCAAAAAAGATAATGAGCAATTTCCGTTGCCTCGTCATCATTCAAAAGACCAAATGCCCCAGCCAATAGATTGAACCGTATTTTCGCCGACGCCGAGTTTTACGACAGCGTCTAGATTTGTAAATTTATTGTGATCAACCAAATAATCATATTCCTTTTTTTAGCTACATGGACTTGCAGGGAAATGATTCGTGACCAGAAAAACAGTATCTCATTTCATCAATGTTTTTAGCGTTTAGTATTATGAAATAAATTTTCTAATTCTCTCATTTTCTCTGTCAACTCTTCAAACGTTGGTTTTTCACCATATATCATAGAAGATTGCATATCTTTGTAATCGTTACGCCAATCGTCAATGACATCATCTGGAGGTAGCAGGCAGATACGTTTTCTAATGTCTGGAGTATAGTCCACACCACTCATGCTGGTGAATAGTTCCCGATGATGATGTATTGTATTCCATAGTTCATCATTGGCAATAGCCCGTGCTGCAATATCGGTGTTCGTCATTTGCGCCAAGTCATACAGGTGACGAGATTTGCGATTAGTTTCCCTTGGTAACTGGGAGGAAAACAACTCATGCAGCAGGAATGCCTTTTCAAGGAACGTCTTTTCAGCTACAGCTGTAGGTATTGCTAACTGTTTTATGGTTGTACTTATAGGTAGCCCCTCTTCCAAAATGCTTTTAACCACAGCATCTGCAGTTGGCTCAAGCAAGGAACGGGCACCAATCTCCAGTTTTACTTCCGAATGCAGATAGGGCAGGTCACTGTAAAATATTGATTTATATCTTATGTGTATCACTCTGGGCTCAGGATATGTACTGTCGCCCTCACCATCTGGCTCTGCCTCTATATTGAGCCAGCTGTCCATTCCGTTTGATGATACTTCATTTCTTAGCTGCTGGCACAACTCATCTCTTACAAAAACAGATGAAGCCTTCCTCAACCGCTTAATTTGTTTCTTTGTCAAATCACCTTCAAATCCCCAGATGGAAGGGTCTATTGCCAAATCTATATCCTCGGAAAAACGTTGTATAACTTTCCAGACTTTACTGAGCGATGTGCCGCCTTTGAATACCAAATGTTTCGCTACAGGTAACGAGAAGACCTGTTGCAGTACCACGGTCACCCATAAGTCTTTTTCCACAGCTTGCACAGGCAGTCCTGTTCTGTTGGCAGCTTGCGAGAGCACCATTCGCTGTTGCTATGTGGATAACTGAAAATAATTATTCATACGCTTTTCTGGTTATATTTCTTATCCATGCTGGCATGAGTGCTTCGTCTGCCAATATATTTTCTTTTCTTTCTTTCTGAAGTACACTTTTGATACGCTTGATGATATCTTCCGTTACATTGTCTTTCCCTACTTCTTTTAGGGCAAATGTAACGAGCATTGCAAGCGGATTAGTGAATGCAAGATTCCGTGGAGTGGTGTATTTGAACTGTATCGAACGGCCATTCCCAAGATTTACTTTGCGTGGAGCACCATCAGTCAGGTAAACCACATTCATCGGTACTTGTGTTGACAACCCTAACCTGTTCATAGCATATATGCCAGTCGGAACAATGCGCGCCTTGTCCCTGCGTGCGATAGTTTCGGCTATCTGTTCTATGGAGGGCATCAATACACCAAGCTCCAAGACTGTATCAATCTCTGGATATGAGTATATGCCTCTTGCCAAACGCACGATGTCGCCTTTTGCTGTCAGCCTTTCAAGACTTTTACCAACAGTCTTTACTTCACCGTATGAGGTGAAATCAGACGGGAAGAATATACTTCCTCTTCCTTTGGCTTGAATAGCTGTCAAAATGTTGTCTTCTATACTTGCCATTGTATTTGATTTTGTCGCAAAGATACAAATTATTTGCGACTTTTGTATAGGCACTGACAGATCAATGCGTAGATTTAATATTGTTTACCTCAGTTCGGGATAACCGAGTGTCTTATCCAATATAAATGCAGCGTGAATACGCCTCCTTCCCATGCCATTAGAAGTGGGTAATAACAGAAGGCTGAAAGAAGTTGTTTTGCCCTTAGAATAGTGACAGCTGTTAGGTGTCTTCGATACAAGGGACAACTATGCCATGACCAAGAAAAAATCGACTCAAATTACGATAAAACTCCCCAAAAAGCAGACGAGGACAACCTCAGAAGGCATACCCTCGTCTTTAGATATTGAATTCTTAGAATTAAACGACAATCCCTAATGTATCTTACGCTTGATTTTAGCGATTAACATCCATTAACTCGTCTTTTGCAGTTTCAATGGCTGTAAGTTTCAATTCGTCTTCACCCTCCAAAGCATCCAATACTTTGTCGGCAAGCCAAAGGGTGAGCATTTCCTTTTCATCCACTTTGAAGTATGTTGCCATTTGAATTACTTGACTTCTTTTGGCTCGTCTATCGCCACGCTCAATCTTACTGAACATGGGTGTGTCTATTTCTAAGTATGCAGCTACTTGGCGCTGCAATATTTCTTGTTCGTCTCTTAGAGACCTTATCTTGTTTCCTAATAACATATCCGTTTTATTCTTTGTCTAATATTACGATTTCCCAATAGCCTCCAAATCTACCACCTGTTCGTTTAATTTTGCCTAATTCACGAAGTTTACGTATTTGCTTCTCAACTCCTCGTGAAGACATATTCAATTGCATTGCGATTTCGGCGGCTGTTATATGTGGGTCTTGTTTTATAATATCTATAATCAAGTCCTTCGTTTCCGAACTTCTTTCCGAACTTTTCGTTTTTGTTTCCGAACTTCTTTCCGAACCAAGTATGTCTGTTTCCGAACTGTTGCTATTCGCTTCCGAACTTTCACGACATCCTTCATGAACAGGAATAGTAACCAAGAACGTCAAGCGGTCATCTGTAGTTTCAAAGATGGCACGTGGGGAACCATTCTCTGCTAACTTTGTTTGTATTGTTGGAACACCAGTTGAGCGACCCTCTGTAAGGTCAAGTTCTTTTAAGAAATCACCCAAACGACGGTTGCGATAGCGACGGCTTTTTAGCATATCGCCCTTTTCTATATCCTCCTTGGAGATGCTTCTGTCAGGTCCAGGACAATTGAGTATAGAGATTCCGCTTGGTTCAATGGTAATCTCTATTGGTTCATGCTGCAAGAAATCTCTGTGATATACAGAGTTTACAACTGCTTCCTCAATAGCATCGTATGGATAGTTCCAAAAACGTTCTGCCTCCTGCCTACCGGAAATCTTATGCACATGCTCTTTGAGTACATTGCTCTTGATGTAATCCATTGTCTGTTTTATCATCTGCGGAACACTGCCTTTGAATGTAACTTCTGTGAAATTGTTTGGATCATTCATCTTTCCGTTAGGGAATGTCACTACATCAATCTGAGTGTAAGGGAAGAACTTGCTTGGATTCTCGCAGAACATCATGGCTACCACATTGCGAAGCAAACGGTTTTCTTTTGGTCCTGTGTACAGTTCCATTTGGTCAAGTATGGTAGAAAGCGGAGTCGTTATCACATCATCAGCCAGTTTGCTACCCACTTTGACAAGATAATCACGAAGAAGCACCAGAGAAATATCTTCCAACTGGATGTCGCTATTGCCTCGTTCATCAAAAGGCACACGATTAGCCAACTCTCGCAATTCAACGAGAACTTCACCTCTAGCCTCAATGCTACTTGTGCCACTGCGGATGTAGAAATATTCTTTTGTCCCTTTCGCTGTTACGTTTACAGGCACAGAATATGGACGGTAACTGCCAGCAGGACACCATATAACTATCAACTGTTTGCCATCAACCTCCTCTACAGAAGTGCGAGGCAAGTAGTATGGAGTCATTTTGTTATTGTAGCCCACCATCTCTTGCAAAATGTTATCTATATTTTCCATTGGCACGCCTTCTACAGGTCGTATTGCCATGCCTGTCTTATCATCGGTATCTACACCTACAATGATATATCCACCACCAAGGTCATCAAAGTCATTGGCGAAAGCACATATACTGTGATATATGCTTCCTGGGTTGTGGACAACTACTTTCTTCTTAATTTGGTCAATCTCATAGTCAGGCAACAAAAATCGGTTCAAATTACGATAAAACTCCCCCCAAAAGCAGACAAGGGCAACCTCAGAAGGCATACCCTCGTCTTTAGATATTGAATTCTTAGAATTAAACGACAATCCCTAATGTATCTTACGCTTGATTTTAGCGATTAACATCCGTTAACTCGGCTTTTGCAGTATCAAGCGCATCAAGGCACAGCTCGTCTTCACCCTCCAAAGTATCCAAAACTTTATCGGCAAGCCATAGGGTAAGCATTTCTTTTTCGTCTATATGGAAATACTTTGCCAATAGTATCACTTGGCTTCGCTTTGCCCTACGGTCGCCACGTTCTATCTTGCTGAACATTGGGGTGTCTATCTCCAAGTATGCTGCCAACTGCCGTTGTAGCACCTCATGTTTGTCTCTTAATTCCTTTATCTTGTTTCCTAATAACATATATCTTTTGCTTTTTGAATTCGATTTAATCGATCGTTTTTGCTATAAAGCCCGTCGAATTTCGACGGATTTTTGTGAATTTCGACGGATTATCCCTTGTCATCCGTCGAATTTCGACGAAATAGATAGATTTCAACGAAATTTATTTTTCAAACCAATTTCGTCCATCTGTCCATATCAAGTCCTCTTTTTTCATGGTTTTCAACAAATCTCCTAAGCCACGAAGTTTTTGCTCTTCCGTCTTATTCTGAGGAAGCACATCCTTCAGATATTCGTAGATGCTGTCTCTCTTGGCACCTTCCTCACCAGCGTTACTGAGATATTGGAGAACCATCTGGCGCAGTTTTGCCTTATCTAACCCCTTTGTCTTAGTGTAAGAGGGCAGCTGGTGCGTGTTTTTGGCAATGCTAAGAGAGATGCTGTAATGGGGAGCATCACCTTCAATAAGTCCACGTTTGAGCAAGTCTTGCGCTATATCATCATGAATTGTTCTGCCTTTTTGTACTGCGTCAAGCGAGATGCAATCCCATAGTGAAAGAGTGTCGTTTGTCTTCAACAAATCAGTGTATCGCTTATTGATTTCATTGCCGTAAATGCGGACAACTACTTTCTTCTTTATCTGGTCAATCTCATAGTCAGGCATAGGAAAATGTCTGCGCCATTGCTCATTGAACATTTTCTTGATACCACGGCTTACGGTATCAATCATGTTAAAGTCAACCATAGCCCTACAAAGACATTCATTACGAAAATGTGTCTGAGGCTCTTCGTTCTTCAAAGCATTCTCCAGAGTACCGGGAATGAATGTTCCTGCATTGGAATAATACAAGTAGCCTGGATTTTCTACAAAGTTGATACGCTGTTGAAGAGTATAGTCTTGATGAGCAATACAGTTGTGGAGTGCCTCACGAATGGTGTAATCGTCATACTGCTTCATCGTGTCGGGGAAAAGCGTACCTCCTGGCATCTCACGTAATGTCAGATTCTCAATCTTTGATAGTATTTCGTCCACCGTTAATATAAAAGGTACGGTGAAGTGTTCATAATCAACCACTTCTTGATTCTTGTCTCGACGTGTCCATGTAACCTGTGCTACGGCAGGACGAAGTTTGAAAGCAGATTCGTATTTGCCCAACAGTATGATGGCTGCCCGAGTGATGCCTCCGTTTCTCGTCAATCCACACTTGCTCAGAAATGTTTGAACATTCCAAGCATTCACTTCTTCTACAGGTATGCGACTATGGACTTTCTTGAACATCATTCGAGCCTTAGCAATGGCTACCTCATCCAAATCGTCTATTGTAGCATCTGGTACAATTTCTGCAGACCAATCCTTTGCTGTATAGATAGGCTCTTCGAGGATGACGCTCATCCTTTCGTTTGTCATTTCAACCAAAGAATCTTCTATTCGCTGCCATGCCTTCTTGTGGGCAAGGACTGGGCGACGAGGCAAGTGTTTTGGGATGTGTATTATCCATACTCGCTTGTTTGTATCATCAGTTACAAATTCTTCGATGTTTAGACCTTCTGATGATAGATAAGTGCATTGCTCTGTAAGTTTGAACGTTGCAGACTGTGTGTTTGCTGGTTGGCCATTAAAGGTGAGTCTTGAAATGTCAGTTCCGACAATTTCGAGTGTCTTGTCTTTAACACCAATCACAAGATGTCCTCCCTCCATGTTGGCAATAGCCGACACGTAGGATATGACATCATCTTTCTCGTTCCCACAGAAAGATTTCTTCAAATTCTTAAACTCTTTCCATTCGCAGCGAGCATTCTCTTGCGGATATTTGCGGAGGAGGTATTGTTGTAGTTTTTGTTCGAGCATATCACATAGTTGCTTTTATAACTAATTGAGTTTTTTATCATTGTTATTTTTTTTATATAATCTTTCAGGAACACTTTTTAGGGGTTCTTGTAATTTGCCATCATACAGAACATACAAGTTTCTATATGTTCTGGTCATTGCCACGTAAAGTGCCTTCTTTTCGTCTGTATTTCGTGCACCATTGTAAAATGGTATAATTACAGTCTCAAACTGGAGGCCTTTAGCACTATGATAAGTCATGAGTTTTGGATGTTCGGTTTTAAAGTTCAGTGTGTCCTTATTTCTTGAATCATTATAACCTGCATTGTATTTAAATTCGCATGCGAATTTAGAAGATGTAAATGAATTCATTATTTCAAGAACCATTTCATTATCAGCTACTAAGATTCCAACATTACGGTATTTGTTATCGTTTATTATAGAAATAATCTTGTTGATTTGTTCTTCTTTAGACTCACAAGCCATGAATACTGGCAATACATTTTCTTTGCTTAGATAAAGGCTTTCAGAGAATTCTCTAACTTTATCGTTTTCTTCATCTAAGCCAAGATAATCCTGTGTAATTTTAGCAACAGGTTTAGGAAGACGATAATTATTGTAGAGCCGTGACACAGATACTCCTGTCATATGAGATATTTGATCTATTGTCATTGTCATCTTTCCAAATGCTTTATATATAGATTGAGCTGTATCTCCGAAAAAATAAAAGCATTTTTTTGCAGCATGTATAAACTGCAATATTTCTTCTTTTTCAAAATCCTGTATCTCATCAACGATTATATAATCTGCTGATGGCATACCTTGGTCAATCCATTGCCAATGATAAAAGAACTTCTTATCAAGTGTATTTGCTTTTCCTTGACTCATATATCTATTTAATGATTTGGTGAAGGCGATTAATATTACATCACCTCCAGCCTCTAGAATTTGCTGAGCTTTGTACATAGCAATAACAGATTTCCCACTTCCTGCACACCCTGCTACAATCATCGATTTGTCAATGTTATCTTCAATTAGATCTAATTGATCTTCGTCCATAGATTCGGTTTCGACATTGAATGCTTTTAATATTTTTTGCTTCATGCCAAATCGTTTCTTAGGTTTAAAAGTGGGTTCTATTATATTGTTATTTGGTTGATTAACAATATCATCAACTTCTATTTCAACAGTTTTAATATCCTCCATTAACTGAGTTGCATCTTTTTTAATCACAGATAATTGCTCTGCTGAAGTGTCTATATGATTATTAGCTTCTTCCAATTGTTCTGCTTTAATCTGAAGCAACTCTGCCTGCTGTTGTTGGATAATAATATCCTTTTCTTCAGCCATTTTCTGCATTTTAGCCATCATAGTCTGAAGTAAGTTAACAGCCTCATGTATTGTTTCTTTATTCTTGGCATTATCCTCTTTTTCTTTTGCGAGAAGGACGTTAGGGGAGAAATCATTACCGTTGTGAGTATACTCTTCGTGGAAAAGATCTCCAGGCATTACGTTTGTATCGCTATATTTTGTGATTATATAACGCTCATCTAATCCCTTATTTCGAATAAAATCAAATATATCATCATCGGTCAAAATGATTGATTTATTCGAACGAGTTTTTGCTATAATTGTATCCAACTCTTCGCAAATATGCTCTATGTCAGAGACATTTACCCATGCATTAGCTCCCCATTTAAATTCTTCATCCAATTTTAAGGATGAAATTGAAGAAAACACGACAAGTGCTTGTATATTATTACATGCATCTTCATTCTTGATATATCTTGATAACCCATCTCGTAAAGCTCGACGGTTGATTTTAAGTTGTTCAAATACAGTTTTGGTGGAACCGTCTTTCTTTTTGGCTCCTCCATTTATTCTTTCACTGCCATGAAACCAATCACCATTTGCCTGAGCTTTAATCTCACCAGCATAGTTCTTAAATTCAACTAATACAATGGCATCTTCTTTGATTATTAGTCCATCAATATCAACTCCGTTAATATTCAGTTTGCCACTTAAATATAGTACGACTTCATTCTTTCCTTGATAATGCTTTTGCATGATTGGCAGTGTGGAACGAAATTGACTGATTTCGCCCGCATTATCTGCTCTATTAAATTCGTATGTTATTAAACTCATATTTCTTATAATCTATTTGCCATATCCGGCAATATTTACAATAAAGATATAACCTTGTTCCCGAGCTTCACGGCACCATTTTGAGGCATACAATTCTGGCTGTTTATAGTAAAACTTACTTGGATTACTTTGAAATTCTGACATTCGTCGCTTGTCGGAATTGACAGTATCTTGATATGTCCAATAGAAAACATCGCTGACAAAAAAGCCAGTCAATTTTTCTTTATTTTCGGCTTCCATCCGACGTGCTATACTGCTTCTTTTGGATAGTTGGCCAACAATACTTCCTTTATGAATAATATTATACGTATAGAATTGTTGTCCATTTTTGTCTGTGTTTCTGTAGCGTCTAATAACTACAGGATCATTTTTACGTACATTAGACGCTATTGCTTTGTTGCCATCAATATTAGGGCTATTAAACCATTTTCCAGCATTAAACCCAATATTGTAATTATCGAGTCCAACTTTACTTTCTCTTATTCCCCATTGGTCTTCAAGACAGGCAAATCGGTGCATGTCCTCAACCGCCTTCTCTCTGTTTCCTTTGTAAACGAACAGGTATTTTTTTGCACGAGTGTAAGCGACATATAGTAGTCTTTTCTCTTCCTCAATTTGTTCTATGTCGTGAGGGGAAAGAGGTGTAGAGTCGTCAATATCTTCTGTCGGATTAAAAGGAAGGGACGTGACGGATGGTGTTATGATAACAGCATCAAACTCCAAACCTTTCACTTTATGCATAGTGGTGAGTACTACATTTAATTGCTGACCATTTAAAATGCGCCTATTAATGAAACGCTCATCGTCATATAACTTATATAACTGGGGATTGGTGTCTTCTTTTAAGGCCTCCCTAATACTATCAGCCATATCTCCATAAGTATGTGATTCCTCATCTGTCGATGCAAAATCAAGATAATCAAGTATTAGTACAAATGCAAAATCCATATAGAATGAGTCCCAATTTGGACGTTGGCTCATCCAATACGCAATTTTTTTCTTCAATTCATATTCTGTTTTGTTATTCTCAAGTTTGATCTTCTTATTGCTGTCTTTATCTAGTAGTGTAAGTACAGCATAAATCTCACGCATTCTATATAGCTCACATACAGAAGCACCTTGTATTCTGATTCTAATACCAGATAGATTAAGGGCTTTTATAAGTGAGTAACCGTGATAGACTTCGTTGTTCGTTCTGAAGAACACGGCCAAATCAGTCACACCTTGCTTTTGTAACATTTGAACATATCCACCAAAATCGTTTGACCATTCTCTGCTGTCTTGGTAAATATATACATACTGAAATTTTGGTTCGTTTTCTATATTCTTCTTGCATGGAACTGGTACATGAGAAGGATCTTGAAGATAGCGACTTGATTCTGTGAGAATTTTAGGATATGAACGATGATTAATTCTCATCTCCATTTTCTTGGATCTTAAAGTTTTATACAACTGGTCGTAATAAAAATTAGGATCCATAGATTCTTCTTTCTCAAAGCCATATATACTTTGATCTTTATCTCCAATCGTAAAGAATGTTAAAGGGTTAAAAATATCCTTTAGTCCAAACATCGCATCCAGCCGAGTCTGTGTAATATCTTGGAATTCATCTATAAACACATACCTAAGTTCGGGCATTGAGGCACGAACTTCGTTTGGATTATTCTTGATTGTATTTAAAAGAATTCTTTCCCATTCATTCATCTCGTGCCCTTTAAGCGTAGCATCACCACATATTCTCTTTGCAAGACCATGGAAGGTGTATATATGCAATTGACTGGCAGAACGGCTTAATCCTAAAGAAGCAAAGAGTTCTGTCAAACGTCTCCTCAATTCAACAACGACTGCTCTGTTGTATGCTAAAACAAGAATACTCTTTGGATTGACATGTTGGTGATAGATAAGCTTTGCACATTTTAATGTTAACACATGTGTCTTACCGGAGCCAGGGCCAGCCTCAACGTTGATATTTTCATCGGAATTTGCTTGGTAGATTTTTAATTGCTCAGGATTCAGTTTCTCCTCTGCTTTCTTTATTGCTGTGGCACGAAGAGCATCCCAAATAGGATCAGACTCTTCATAGTAGTTACTTAATAATGTTCTAAAATCTTTGGAGCCTTTTAATGAAAAATATGATCCGATCAATTCCTGGAATTCCTGTTTTGAATGGATCTTCGTTGTAAGAACGTCCATAACACATAAACGAAGATTTCTTATTTCTATAGCTTCATCAAAATCGCATTTGTCTTTATAATCTTTCGAATCTTTTTCAACAGACTCAAAAATTACTTCTTCAGAATCGTCCGTTGTATATATTTCAATGCCAGTAGGAAGTAATGCATCCGTGGAGATGTATGCCATTCCATTAAGATATCGTAAAAGGCTCTCGAAATATACGAATCCTTTATTTTCAAATCCCAACTCAACAATAGCATCAGACCAGCGGATTATTGTGCTTTGGCATTTATTGATATATTCCAAGGTTTTCAAACAGTCTGTCTGAAAATCATTTAAATATTCTTTCCATGTATCTTTTTCTACTATTACAGATTGAAGAACACATTTTTTCTTTGTATCTATGTATGATTGTACTTTTACGTCAGGAATGATTTCCAATAATGAAATGATTTGTCTCAGACGTTTCTTGTACAAATCGTCATGGTATGATTGGGCAATAGATAAGCCTTTGTTTTTTTGTTTATCATTCTCATTATACCAAGTCATGTATTTTTCTATAGACTGATTGCCGTCTTCATCAGTCTTAGTGACCTTCTTTACAAGTTCTTCTAGGGTATCTGAATTCTTAATGAATCGACGAATATCGGAAAGAGTATAATTCTTCTCGAGTTTTAATCCATTATTCTGCAACAGTGATCTTGTGGCATTCAAAATTATATGAAATGCAACTTCATGTGAATTCCAGTCCATCATGTAGGAAACTTCACTCAGTCTAGTGAACGCAATGTGGCATCGAGTTTCTTGTTCTATTCGAATAATTTTATGTTTCTCGCACCAAATCAAACTGTCTAGCAGTTTGGCTGAAGGCATTGACAGTTTTGCAGCAAGTTTCTGAATGGAAACCTGAATATTTGAATTTTGTTGTTCTGTTTGAATGAATCTCAACTCAGCTAAAATAGCTGTAGCATAAGTGGCGCTACGGGATGTAGAAAGCCTTTTGATTCTTTCTTCTAACGTCTCTTCATTTGAATCTGCTGATTTATTATCAAGAATTGTAATATTAATATGTGCAGGACTCAAATATCCCATCTTGATTCTTCCCATTCGCTCAAGCCAATACTGGCCAATTTTGAAGTCTGTAAAGTCATGATCGAACTGGCCATTTGCCCATAACGTATTTGGAACTACTACAGGATATTCTTTAGTTTTATCAATTGGCTGTATTTTTGTAATGTACGAATTAATAGCTACTCTAATCTCCTCAAGATTCTTCCAACTTAGAGTGCTTTGGAGGAGCTGCTCTTTAGCTTTCTTGATATCATCCTTTGAACACAGACACAAGGTCGGTATAGGATTTGATTCACTAAATCCTGCATCTATATACATTTTTCTATTTCGTCCAGCTCTACCAACTTCTTGAAGATAATCTTCCATTACACTTGGTGGCATCAAATGGACGATATAGTGAATGTTAGGTATATCCATACCCATACCAAATGCTTTTGTTGCACAAAGTATATATAATGGATCATTGTCATCTTTAAATCTAGCATATGTCTCTTCTCTATCATCTCCATCCATACCAGCATGGAAATATCCTATTGCTTGTGTTGACAATTCTTTACTTAAGATTCCTGCTTTATGCAATTCATCCGCTAGAAGCAAAGACATTTCTTCACATTGATTTCTTGTTTTACAGAAAACAAGCATTCGGCTATCTTGAGCTTTGATGTTGTGTTCTTTGATATAGTCAACGATTTCTTTCAAACGATGAGGAATATCATGAAACACCTCTTTGAAGTCCATCTTGATGTGACTCCTGATAGGATTGTAAATCTTCTTGTCATTTTCTCGCCCCAATCGCTTTACGGGAATTACATCATTTATTTGATCGTATATCATGTCGGTTACTGTTGCTGAGAACATAGATATACACATGTCATCGCCATAAGTATCCTTGAACTCCTTACATATTTTTATAACATTTAGATACTCAGGACGAAACTCCATTCCCCATTGTGAAATACAATGAGCTTCATCAAATACCATGTACTCAAGTCCATGGTCATTTGCCATTCTTGTGGATAAAGCATTTAAGAATGCTCTTGAACGGAAACGTTCTGGAGTCACATAAAGAATCGCAATTTCACCACCATTAATTTTTCTATATATACTCTTTGCTTCTTGGTATGATCTGTCTCCGTTCAAGTAATCAACATTGGATATAAAGCCTTTTTCTCCAAGTTCTTTTACCTGATCTTGCATCAACGCCTTTAATGGAGTTACTACAATTGACAGTTTGTTTGTATATGCAGAGTTGTAGAGTGCTGGCCCTTGGAACAAAACAGATTTACCACCACCTGTTGGTAGTGAGACAAGATAGTTTCCTTGTCTTTTAAGGATATGTGGGATGATTTCCGCTTGAATAGAACTCCATTTCTTTTCTGGATCATGTTCTGGATTTACTAATATCGAGAATATAAGATCTTTTGCCTTTTCAATATCTGAATCATTCTCATATATAGATGAACCATCTGAAAAGAATTTCTTGCTATTGTTTAGTGAATAATTAAAATCGTCCTCCTTATTCCATAATTGTTTTACCCCATAAGAAGATACACCCCATACTGTTGAAAGTGAGTGATATTCCTCTAGGAAGGAGTCAATTACATACATAGTTGATTCAATGCTGTTAGCTTTTATGAAACGATAATAATATTCATATACTGGCCAAATAGACAGTAAAATAGACTGATAAGTATCTTTTGTTGAACCTATTGCTGCAGATGCCCCTTTTTCCTCTATACCATCAAACAAGAATGATTTATTAAAATCGTTTGTAAAACCATTCCACATCATCATATGCTTCTCAACGGCTAAATTATCCCACACATAACAATATGGTGTGTCTTTTCTCCAATCAACGATATCAAAGAAATGATTTTTGCTTGTTACAAGCATACCATTTTCATGATGTTCTATCAGTTCAAGTTTTCTGACCAAAGTACCATTATCAGGAATATAGAAACCTAATGTTCTTGCATAAGATACGACATCTTCTATTTCCAGAGAATCATCTAAAAATAGAATTATTGGACGATGATCTTTATTGAAATGAATGTCTTTAAGTAAAGCCATTTGATAGACCCAGTAGGTGGCTCTATACCTTGATGTTGCACTGACGCGCTTTTGTAAAGCATCAAATCCTTTGCCATGTCCACTATATACCAAATGTATGGAGTTGTTATTCCCATTGTCCGTTATCCATGGAATTGTTTCTATTTTCGACCCCTCAGAGCCATTGTTCAGTGACTCTAAAATAGAGAAGAAATCATAATTGTAGCTAACGACATACTTGCCTTCTCTAGTTCTCTCGATCCATACGTTAGCAGCTTCCGATGGAACATCATCGAAAATATTAAGTTTTCGCTCTTTTTCATCAACAGCAATGTAACTGGATGCCCCTAATCGCATAGGGATACTGCTATCATTTTGCCAAAAATCAGAAGGGGAATAATGAGTTGGCAATGAATATTGGTTTACTCGATTTTCAATTTCACAACCAACAAACCAAATATGTTCGTAATTTTTCAGGTTTCTATTTTCCCTTAGAAACTCCATGTCTGCACAATCTACGTTTCCGGAGGTTTCAATAACGTACTCTTCAAGTAGATTATCAGATAAATAGTTGAGCCTAAGATATTGAGCAAGATTTGCTACAACTGGAGTTTTTGACATGGTAACAAATCTATTTAAAATTGCATTAAGGAAAGTATCTTCAAGAGGCTTTTCATGTAGCATTTTTTTACTTATAGACATGTAATCAATGCCTTCCTGCTTCTGAACAAACTTCATATCCACATATTCCGCAATTCTTGGCCATAGACGTTTAGGAGCGATAATTAACCTCTTTGAATCAATATCGTTTATTGCTTTTATACGAGATACAACTTTTTCGTCTGTATCAGCAAGAGCCTGATAAAAGTTGTCTTCTTTCGAATCCTTGCTAAAGAAATCAGAAAATTCTGGTTGTCTCAAGGCATCTAAGATCTTATTAATTTGGGTGGGAAGTAAGTCTTTAAGTTCGTCACACAAAGATTCATTCTTTGAGAGTCTATAAAGTTGATTCCAAAATAATCGATCTACTAGTTCTGTGTCTTCTTGGGCTGTATGTCCAGTGTGAAGTGCATATGAATATCTGCAAGGGTTTAAAAGAATCTCTATTTCTAAAGTGTCCCAAACAAATGCATTTGACTCAAAGCCTTTCTTGCTTAATACACAACCCAAATCCCACGCTTTGATTTTGTGTCCAACAATAATCTCAGTACGTTTTAATGCACGTAGAAGTGTACTAAGCTGTTCTTCTCCTTGGTACACCTTTGTATTTTCATCTTTTCTAAAAGCAAATTCCTTAATAGTATCCCCATCTGATTCTAAATCGAAAGACACATATGGAATTTGTGATTTTAATTTTTTCCATTGTTCACCAATAAACAGATCAAAGAGTTTTGTTGAAGCAAAATGCCGAACAACTATGTCTTTTGCATAAGTCTCAGGACATAACTGCAGAATCTTATACTGGTCATCTTCAGATAACTCAATTATAGAATCTCTAAATTTCTCACTATTTATAGATGTAAGGGTTTCAGCGATAGCTTCTTTATCTTCATCATCAACAAAAGATTTCTGACAACTTAGGAGAAATTGACTTACAAATGAAGGCTCTTGCTCATTTATCCAAAGAGGTATAGAATCAAAATCTTCTATTTCATTTAGATTATCTGGATTAGCAGTTAATGCAAATAGTTCAACATACAATTCATCCTTCACTGAGGCAGTGATGGAAATAATATCTGCAGGTTGATTGTTATTATTAATGCACAAATTGAAAAACGAACGAACTTCTGGCTCTTTGTCTGCTATTAGAGTATTCAGATGTTCTCCTATTTGTGGGTATATATGCCGTACATCTATTCCGTTTAGTATATAATTGTTAATGATGTCGAAATCATTTTGTATAAAACTTCCAGCCAGCAGTTTTAGAACTTCTAAATGATGTTGTGGTTCATCTAATAACTTAGTAACCAGTTTTTTTGACGTCTCATAGTCAAGCTCATCTATTAAATTTGCTTGTTCTATGTACGCTTTGTCTTTATCTGAAAAGTAACAAATCAAGAAAGAAAATGCTTCAGAATCAGATTTTTCCTTGAGAAATTTGTATGCTTCGTTCCAGGGCTTACCAGCGTCATTGTAGATAGAATAATTCTGCGTAATAAGAGAAATTACATAAAGCAGATTCATTGAAAGGCTTGTCGGATTTGCCAACAAAGCATTTAATATGGAAGTGTGTGCCGAAATCCAATGTCTAACTTCTGTTAAGTGCTCTTCTGATGATTTTTCAAGGGATTCAATAGTCTCTGTAAGACATGAAGAAAAATCGAAATCATCAGGAAGTGCCTGTAAGATACTTATATCTTTTTGGGTGAAAATACTATTTTCTACGGTAGCTGCTAATGATTTTATAGCATTACAATAAGTGTCATTATCTGATGTGTATGACTTTAACTCTGGCAATAATGCAATTAGTTGTTTAAGCAAATTGCTATCTTGCAGAAATTCTTCAATTATTTGAGAACATTCCACATTGCTATAATTCGATAGATACTCTGCGAAAGTTTCTATTACTATTTCTTTTCCTCCAGGCTTTCTTAGAATCTTGCCTACGATATGGCAGATTACGTCATGATCATGATACGATCCTTTTGAATCTTGTCCTTCTATTTTAGCGAAAATTCCTCTATAAGGAAGAGCTAATAAAAGTCCATTTTTGTCATATGCCAACCAATCACCATTTATAGCTTCACGTCTTCCCCTAAATGTTGATGGATTCATTATAATCCATACATCTTCCTCAGGAAAAACCTCTGATTTCCAATTTCTCTCATTCAGATTGAAAGTGTATAATTTGCCGGAAGTATCTTCGTTATTTATGCCAAGAGCGTTAGTGAGAACTTTTCCGAAATTATTAACGCGACTATCGTAGAATTGAACTATGGCAATATTCTTGTCAAGTTTAAGCTGTTCTTTTTCCTTTGGTTGTTTTGAGCCATGACAAACTTTTGGCATAAGTTGACTTGTGATGTCTATTTCAACTAAATGCTTACTGACATCTATACTTATAATGTTACCAGAAATTGTTTTTTCAATTGGATAGGTATATCCGTTCGGAATAGAAGCTTCAACGATAGCACCATTCTGAATTTCGATATATGCACGGCTTTTAGATATCTTTTTAACAATACCTTGAATTTCATTTCCTGTTGCGAACTGATCAATTTGTGATAGTAAAGGGTCATCCAGCAATTGTTTTCTGCCAACTCTCAGTTTTTTCTTTTCTTCTTCATAACCAATAATGATGACCTCGATTTCCATTCCCTCATACAAAAAGTTATTTATGTCGTCGATATACCCCCATGTGACATCCTTAGTGTATAAGAAAGCAGAAAGTTTTTCAACGGTTACATATGCGCCATGTGGCATAACTCGTTGAACCTTTCCTGTAAATCGCTCGTTTTGATGTGTATTGCCAAATTTTCTTAACTGTGCAATAGTTTCTTCGGAAAGAACATTTTTTTTGTTCTGTTCTTTCTTTAACCTGTGCTTTGGTCTAGTTCTTTGGTTTAATGAACTTAAATCAATTTTACCTAGAACCCTAGGCTCCCAATTAAGTTGATTTTCTTTCTTTAACGTGAATGTCTTCGGCGCAGATTCATTTGAGCCAATATTACTTTTTGGTATTATCTGTTTATATTTATTTTGATGGGCGAATATCGGATCAATTTGCCTAAGTTGCGAATCATCTAATACATACTCTGGATCTTCAGGTAGTATTACTCCTTTTTCCTTAGCATTTTGAACTATGTCATAGACCATTAGGCCTTTGATATCAGCATATTTTTGTATCGTAATTTTCTGTGCCATATCTGACTTGTTATTTTACTTGCTTATTAACTGTTAATATATTGCCAATTCTTTTTTGGGTCGCAGGCTAAAAAATCTATAACATTTAAAATCTTTTATAAAAGAAATCATAATTATTGAGACTCAGAAGTTTTTGTCTTATCTGTCATACACATACTGACGATTTTATGTTCATTATACATTTCCATCGCCTCCTTCGGTATATACGCCGTAGCCACCAAGCAACCATCAAAAAGTTCTACCACCACTCTCTGTTGCCCAGCAATCCTTGTCACTCTACCATGTATATCCTTAAATTCACCCTCTGTAATCACTACTTCATCCCCTAACTTATATTTGATATTCTCCGAAGTAACAGGGATAATGTGAGGATTATGTATGGAGGTTAAACGGATGAAATTATCCATAGCTGTATCGGCGATGATAAGAGGAGGATTCTTGGTTGGCGCATTTTCACAATGTGAAGTATGGTCGTAATAGTAACTCAACAAAGCTCTATTTTCAAAAGCCTTGATGTTCTTATCTTGCAAAAGAGAATCAACTTGCTCTGCTGATGCATGAACAAAGAGAAAAGAGGGGAGAAGAGGCTCCGTGATGATTTGCTTCTTTCCTTGCTTTCTTACCTCTTTATATCGCAAAGGAACATAACATTCCAATCCTTTAGCCTCAACGAATGCTTTTGCCTTGATAATACGCCCATAAGAAACTCTTAATACAAACCATTGCTTGTTTCGTGAAGGCACATTCTTTACCGACACCCCATTTTCGTCATTCAAAGTGGGGGACGTACAGGAGTTTGGTCCAGTACCATGACACGTTGAGCCTGTGTCTAGAGGCTGCCCATTATACAATGAAGCTTCTGTCTTTGCAGACGTTTTAGAAATAACTTCCACGGTTACTTGGTAGGCTATTCTAAGTGAAAAGAGACAATCCTTTGCTGGAAATGTCAGTTTTGAGTACAAATATACTAATTTGTCTTGAGATGCCATTGCATCGGGATGAAAATTTAGTCCGAATAATTCATAGGGGGGCTTTGTCAGATTCTCGTTCCTCCTTCCTCAACGTGCGATTGCATTTGAATAGGAATAAGCATTCAGAGGGCTGTGGCAGGACATAACTGTTTTCTGCATTTGGTGATAAGGGCGGAGCGGGTATGGGGAATGTTGATTGTGCCAGGTCAACTGTATATGCGAGTGGAAAGCAGATATATCATCTGCAAGCTTCATTCTGTCTTCAGGGGTTGGTAGGCTGCATGTATTCACCGTCCAACCCTAGGCTGGACGGTCAGAGAATATATATTACTTTGCAAAGTAAGTTGGTTTCATCCACCGTCCAGCCTTGGGTTGGACGGTGGCGGAGAGCGCCTTTCCTGTTATGATGACTAACTGAGAGTGCATAGGGAGACTTCTTCTCCTTGTGTATTAATTGGTGTTTGTTGGATAAACTGCCGAAATCTGATAGATAAGTCAGTTTCATCTGCTTTGCGAGATATGGGCTAAAGCTTGCTTCGGCATCTCTTAAAAAGCCCAGCCGCCTGTCCTTGTGAAAGAGGAGGCAGGCGGCTGGGGGAGGATTTACGCTATGGTGTGTCAGAGTTGTGCAAAGGCTTGGTCCAGGTCGGCGATGATGTCGTCGATGTGCTCTACGCCTATGGAGAGGCGGACGGTGCTGGGTGTGATGTGCTGTTCGGCCAGTTCCTCGGGGCTCATCTGGGAGTGTGTGGTGGTGTAGGGATGGATGACGAGGGACTTCACATCGGCTACGTTGGCCAGCAGGGAGAAGATCTTGAGGGAGTCGATGAACTTCCAGGCATCTTCCTGGGTGCCATCTATCTCGAAGGTGAAGATGCTGCCACCGCCCTGGGGAAAGTATTTCTCGTAGAGCGCATGGTCCTTGTGGCTGGGAAGGGCGGGATGCGACACGCTTTTCACTTTGGGGTGACGGCTCAGATAATCTACTACCCGCAGTGCGTTATCCACATGGCGCTCGATGCGAAGGGGCAGTGACTCCACGCCCTGAAGCAGTATCCAGGCGTTGAAGGGTGAAATGGTGGCTCCTGTATCGCGCAGGATGACGGCACGGATGCGGGTGACAAAGGCGGCTGGACCTGCCACATCGGCAAAGACGGCACCATGATAGGATGGGTCGGGCTTGGCCAGAGTGGGATACTTGTCGGCATGGGCCTTGAAGTCGAACTTGCCTCCATCCACTATCACTCCGCCCAGCGAACTGCCGTGGCCGCCTATGAACTTCGTGGCGCTGTGTACCACCACATCCACACCATGCTCGAGGGGACGTATGAGGATGGGTGCGAAGGTGTTGTCCACGATGAAGAGTATGCCGTGACGGTGTGCCACCTCGGCAATGGCATCCAGGTCGGTCACATCGCTGTTGGGGTTGCCGAAGGTCTCGGCGTAGATGACCTTGGTGTTGGGACGTATTGCGGCCTCCAGTGCCTGCAAGTCGTTTACGTTCACGATGCTGTATTCCACGCCTTGGGTGGGCAGCGTGTGGGTGATGAGATTGAAGGAGCCACCGTAGAGGTTGTCGGCTGCCACGATGTGGTCACCATTCTGAAGCACGTTCTGCAGTGCATAGGTGACGGCTGCAGCACCGCTTGCCACGGCCAGACCTGCCACTCCGCCCTCCAGCGCAGCTACTCGTCTCTCAAACACATCCTGGGTGCTGTTGGTCAGTCGGCCGTAGATGTTGCCGGCATCACGCAGTCCGAAGCGGTCGGCAGCGTGCTGGGAGTTGTGGAAAACATAGCTGGTAGTCTGATAGATAGGCACTGCGCGAGCGTCGCTTGCGGGGTCGGCGGTCTCCTGACCAACATGAAGTGCCAGAGTCTCAAGGTGCAGTTTCTGATTTGTTGCCATAGTCGTATCCTTTTTATTTGTTTGTATTATCCTGTTCTTTGTGCTTGCTACACTTGGCAGAAGTCTTTGCTTCTCCTTTGTTTTGCACTGCAAAGTTACGGCGATGCAGGTCTGTCGGGCAATAAAAAGCACTTACTAAAGAATATAATTCTAAAACAGCATGGTTTGTAAAGTGATTCATTCTACAATAAAGCCTGTGTGAAAACCTCAGATAGAGGATTGTTCTCCAAGCGGAAAAAGCCCTTTTTCTCGTCTGAAAAAGCAAGATTCTGCTCCAGAAGGGAAATGCTGTCCATCGCTCAAAAGTATTTGCCTAATCCGACAGCATCGTGTTTGCCCTTATCTGAAGAACTGTCTTCGGGCTTCCAATCGTCCACCCCTCTGTCATCTGCATATATATAATGTACGCGCGAGAGGGAGAAAGACAGGAGTTGGGGCGTTTGCGGGCTGGAGGTAAGCCAGCAACGGCTGTTCCTGCAAGGTTTGTTCTTGAGAAGAAGAGCGCCTGCCCGGCTCCTGAATATGTCTTCGGAATGGCGCAGAAATCTTTTACGTCAACATCAGAAACTGTTTTATGAAAGGCGGAAGAGCTGCTTTTGGCATTCAAGCAGACTAAAGAAGAAAGGGGAAAAACGTCTTGCTGTGGTTTTTATTTCCCTTTTTCGAGGATATGCAGCAATCCTTGCGCCGCATCGAAAAACGTGTGGCGTGTGGCGAGGGCGAACTGTCGGTGGAAGTGGAGGTTTACAGGTACTCTGAGGTAAACCACCTCTGGAACACGGGGTTGATGAGGTGGATGCTGTTGTCGGCCTCTTGTTCGACGATTTCTCTCTCTATGAGGGATGTCTTGATGCGTGTGATATTGGATTTGCTGCCCAGTGGGAACAATTCCTGATGTGCCTTGCTACCGAAGTCTGACGTGATGCCGGAGCAAAGCAGACGAATGAAGTTCATCTGATAACTGCTTAGTCCTCTGATTTGTTCCCGGAAGTAACTGCTGCATTGGGCCAGCATGGCTTTCCATCCATTGGCAAAACTCTCTTCGTTCACTTCCTTGTCAGTCTCCACCATGATGTTCCATGCCAACTGTTGAACGTATGAGGAATGGTTGCCCACGTATTCGCAAATCCTGGAGGCGTAGTCTGCCGAGATGAACTGGCTGTTCTTCTCGAAGCGGCTCTGTATGAACGGAACCCAGTCTTGGGTGCTTATTGCAGACAGTTCATTGGTCTCGCCAAACTGGTAGAAGGGCATGCGCTTGTTCTGGAACAGGTTGGTCATCAGATGTTTCTTGCTCCCATAGAGGCAGTATGAGACATGTGTCTGATGCTGCCACACGCCTCTCATCCTTTTCTGGATACTGAGTGAGTCGGGCATTTCACCTATCTGTTGGAACTCATCTATACAGATGACTATATGGATTCCTTTTTCTTTGGCTATCACTTCGGGCAGGTTGAGAATCTCTTCGGGAGTATAGTTTTCGGGGCTGATACCCAATGACATGGAGTATTCAGAGAGAGGTTCCGGACTGAACGATATCTTGGGCGTGAGGCGAACAAGGAACTTCTTCACGTTCTCCAGAGTCTGTTCCATCTTGTTGGAGGTCTCTTTCAGAATGGAAGCGGCAAAGCGGTTGTAGAAATCATATTCGGAGCGGCAGTCATAGATATCCATCATCACGATGCGAATATAGGGGTCGCTAATCTCAGCCTTTACCTTCTTGACCAGCGAAGTCTTGCCCATTCGTCTGGGAGAAATGAGAATCACATTCATTCCATGCTCAAAGTCTTTCTTAAGTCTTTGGGTCTCTCTCGTGCGGTCAGTGAAGTTTTCGCCCTCAACCGACATGCCATAGATAAAATGCTTTTCCATATCAGTCCCTCCTTTAATGTTTCTGCAAAGTTATATAAAAATGCCATGGTACACAAGTTTGTGGACCACAACTTTGTGTACCGTGGCTTATGGGTTGAATGTCAGAGAGGTAGGGGAGTTTATGAAGGGCGCAATCGGGGTGGAGTTCAGCGGGTGACGAACCGGATGAACCAGTCCTTCAGTCGGGTGTAGGGCTGGTAGCGGATGGGGATGTCGAGCCATGTGGGGGTGGTGAGGATGCCCTTGGGATGGCTGAAAGCAAGGAAGGAATGGTGACCCTGGTAGGTGCCCATGCCCGACTCACCGATGCCGCCGAAGGGCAGATGATGGTTGGCCAGATGCACGAGGGTGTCATTGACGCAGCCGCCACCAAACTGCAGGCTGTTCATCACGCGGTGCTCCTCATGACGGCTGGAGGTGAAGAGGTAGAGGGCCAATGGGTGAGGGCGGCTGCTGATGAAGCTTATGGCCTCCTCCAGATTGGCTATCGTGAGTACGGGCAGTATGGGGCCGAAGATTTCCTCACCCATTACGGCATCCTGAGGTTGCACGTGGTCAAGCACGGTAGGCGCTATGCGAAGCGACTGGCTGTCTGCTTCTCCTCCAAACAAGACCTTCTGCGGGAGGATGATTTGCTGCAAGCGATGGAAATGATGCCGGTTGATAATCTTTCCGTAGGCAGGATTGGCGAGCGGATTGGCGCCGTACATCGCCTCGGTCTGTTCTCTGAGATGCTTGACGAAAGCATCGTGCACGCACTCCTCAACGAGCACATAGTCGGGAGCCACGCATGTCTGGCCTGCATTCATCCATTTGCCGAAGGCGATACGTCGGGCTGCCAGGCGCAGGTTGGCGCTTCGCGTGACGATGACAGGCGACTTCCCGCCCAGTTCCAGCAGGATGGGAGTGAGATGGCGCGCGGCTTTTTCCATCACGTAGCGTGCCACTTGTGCGTTGCCGGTGTAGAAGATGAAGTCGAAATGCTCGTTGAGCAGACTCTTTGCCACCTCTGCATCGCCGTTGATGACCGTCACCAGTTGTTCGTCAAGGCAACTGGAGAGCAGTTTGCTGATGACTTTGGCGCAGGCGGTAGCCGATTCCGAGGGCTTCAGAACCGCACAGTTGCCGGCTGCCAAGGCACCTATCAGGGGCGACAGAGTGAGTAGGATGGGGTAGTTCCAGGGAGCTATGATGAGCGTCACACCATAGGGACTCTGCACCACCCGGGAGCTGGCAGGCGCCAGGCTCAGCGGTGTGCCCACGCGATGAGGCCGCATCCAGCCTTTCAGATGCCTGATGGCATGGTCGATGTCGGAGTACAGCGAGGCTATCTCGGTCATATACGCCTCGGTGGGCGACTTGCCAAGGTCGCTGTGGAGGGCTTCTGTAATCTCCTCTTCATGCCTCTTGATGCCCTCTTTCAACTTCAAGAGCGCGGTGCAACGGGCTTCTCGGCTGAGTGTGGCACCCGACTGGAAATAGGCACGCTGTGCCTCGACGGTTTCTCTGATATTCATCCTGAGGTGTGGTTTGGCTGTTTGTCGTTGGCCGTTTGGCCGGCCTGTCTGTAAAGGGAAAAGGGGCATGGAAGGCCCGAGAGAGGTATCCATGCCCCTTTTCTATGGGGTGAAACAGGGTGCAAGGCAGATTATGCCACGCGGTTCAGCTTCTTGATGATGCTGAAGATGAAGAGTGCAGCCATCAGGCAGATGCACATCAGAGTGCCCCACACGATGTAGAGGTCCTTGCCCCACAGGATAGTGGGAATGCTCACGAGGAAGTTGCCCACGGCAGTAGCCACAAACCATCCGCCCATCATCATGCCCTTGTACTTGGGAGGAGCCACCTTGGTGACAAATGAGATGCCGATGGGTGAGAGCAGCAGCTCGGCAAAGGTGAGGATGAGATAAGTGCTCACCAGGATGTTCGGGCTTACGTTGGCCAGATGCTCAGGTGTCTCGGCGTTGGGTGCAGGCAGTCCGATTGAGGTGACAGTCATCAAGAGATAGGCAACGGCAGCCACCAGCATGCCAAGTCCAATCTTGACAGGTGCCTTGGGCTCCTTGCCCTTCTTGGCCAGCCAGCCGAACAGAGCGATGCTCACAGGGGTGAGAGCCACCACGAAGCAGGGGTTGAACTGCTGGAAGATGGGAGCTGAAACGCCCACCTCACCCGTGAGGGTATATTTGTAATACAGAATGCCTGCGGCTGCCAGGATGGCTGCTCCCCAGATGGCTTTCTGCTGAGCGGCCTTGCTCTGGCAGATGCCAAACAGGCCATATACGATTACGATGCAGAGCAGAAGGTTGGTCACGTCGAACTCCATAGCGGTAATGCCAGTGGCTGTGGTGGCCACGTAGTCACGTGCAAAGTAGGTCAGAGTGGCACCATTCTGGTGGAAGGCCATCCAGAAGAAGATTACCACAGCATACACAAGCACCAGGCACACGATGCGCTCGACGGTCTCGCTCTTGCTCAGTTCCTTCTCATTGGCAGTGTCAGCCTTGGCCTTGTCCTTCTTCTCCACGTTGAGCACCTGCTGGAAGGTGGATTTGAAACCATAATAGATGCAGATGGAGACGATGAGCGATACACATGCCACAGCAAAGGCAAAGTGGTAAGAGTCAGCTTCACTGATGTTCAGTGACTTCTGTGCCCATTCCATGATCTTGATGGCAGCGGTAGGAGCAAACAGGGCACCCACGTTGATAAGCATGTAGAAGAGTGAGAAACCTGAGTCACGCTTGGCGGCATATTGAGGGTCATTGTACAGGTCGCCCACCATCACTTGCAGGTTACCCTTGAACAGACCTGTGCCCAGACTCACCAGCAGAAGCGCTGCTCCCATGACAGCAATGGCTATCATGCTTGCTCCCATGGGTATGGAAAGCAATGCGTAGCCGGCAAACATGATGAAGATGCCTATCGTCACCATGCGGCTATAGCCCCAACGGTCGGCTGCGATACCTCCAAAGAGTGGCAGGAAATACACCAACATGAGGAAAGTAGAATAGACAATTCCTGCGGTGGAACTGCTCCAACCGAAGTTGGCCTGCAGGAAGAGAATGAATACTGCCAGCATGGTGTAGTAGCCGAAACGCTCTCCCGTGTTGGCAAAAGCAAGGGCCCACAGCCCTCGTGGTTGTCCTTCGAACATAGTTTTGTTGTGTTAAATTGATTAATCAAAGGCAAATATACTATAAAATAGTGGGATGGCAAAGGCTGTGGACGAAATAAGTGTCACTTGCGGATAAAAATGAAAAAGGGCGGGATGCAACCTGTCTTGTGTGACAGAGGTCGCATCCCGCCCTCGGGAAACCCTATCTGTGGGAAAAATGTCTTTGGCTGATTACATCATTCCGCCCATTCCGGGAGCGCCGGCACCCATAGCTGGAGCAGGATTCTCCTCCTTGGCGTCGCAGATGACACACTCTGTGGTGAGGAACATGCCTGCGATGCTGGCAGCGTTCTCCAGAGCTACACGGGTCACCTTGGCAGGGTCGATGATTCCGCTCTCCTTCATGTTCTCGTACTTGTCCTCGCGTGCGTTGTAGCCGTAGTCGCCCTTGCCCAGGCGTACATTGTTCACTACCACGCTGCCCTCTTCGCCTGCGTTGGCCACAATCTGGCGCAAAGGCTCCTCGATGGCACGGCGTACAATCTGTATGCCGGTAGTCTCATCGGCGTTGGCACCCTTGAGGCCGGTGAGCACACTCTGTGCTCTGATGTAGGCCACACCGCCTCCGGGGATGATACCTTCCTCGATGGCAGCACGTGTAGCGCACAGTGCATCGTCCACGCGGTCCTTCTTCTCCTTCATCTCCACCTCGCTGGGAGCACCCACATAGAGCACTGCCACACCGCCGGAAAGCTTTGCCAGACGCTCCTGCAGCTTCTCCTTGTCGTAGTCGCTGGTGCTTGAAGCTATCTCGTTCTTAATCTGGTTGACGCGGTCCTTGATGTTCTGGCTGTCGCCGTGACCGTTTACGATGGTGGTGTTGTCCTTGCTGATGACCACCTTGTCGCAGGTGCCCAGCATCTCGATGGTAGCCTGCTCCAGCTTCAGACCAGTGTCCTCGCTGATTACCAAGCCGCCTGTCAGGATGGCGATATCCTGCAGCATGGCCTTTCTGCGGTCGCCAAAGCCAGGAGCCTTCACGGCGCAAATCTTCAGCTGGCCGCGCAGACGGTTCACCACAAGTGTGGTCAGAGCCTCGCTATCCACGTCCTCGGCAATCACCAGCAGGGGTCGGCCGCTCTGTACAGCAGGCTCCAGGATGGGCAGGAAGTCCTTCAGGTTGCTTATCTTCTTGTCATAGATGAGGATGTAGGGGTTCTCCATCACGCACTCCATCTTCTCGGTGTCGGTCACGAAGTAAGATGACAGATAGCCGCGGTCAAACTGCATACCCTCTACCACTCCGATGGTGGTGTCGCGTCCCTTGGCCTCCTCGATGGTGATCACACCGTCCTTGCTCACCTTCTGCATGGCATCGGCCAGCAGTTTGCCTATTTCGGGGTCGTTGTTGGCACTCACGGTAGCCACCTGCTCTATCTTCTGATAGTCGCTGCCTACCTGCTCGGCCTGCTCCTTGATGTTCTCCACCACGGCAGCCACTGCCTTGTCGATACCGCGCTTCAAGTCCATGGGGTTGGCTCCAGCCACCACATTCTTCAATCCCTCGCGTACGATAGCCTGTGCCAGGATAGTTGCGGTGGTTGTTCCATCACCTGCATCATCGCCGGTCTTTGTGGCAACACTCTTCACCAACTGTGCTCCTGCGTTCTGGAAAGAGTCCTTCAACTCCACTTCCTTGGCTACGCTCACACCGTCCTTGGTGATGTGTGGTGCGCCGAACTTCTTTTCGATGACCACGTTTCTGCCCTTGGGGCCCAGTGTCACCTTTACGGCATTGGCCAGCTTGTCCATGCCTTCCTTCATCAATTCGCGTGCGTCAGCGTCGAATTTAATATCTTTTGCCATAGTTTGTTTCCTCCTTGAATGTCCTTATAATATATATAATGTATAGGCGGCGGTTTAGCCCAGGATGGCCACCACGTCGCTCTGTCTCATGATCAGGTATTTCTGGCCTTCCAGCTCCAGCTCTGTGCCGGCATACTTGCCATAGAGCACCTGGTCGCCAACCTTGAGCACCATCTCTTCGTCCTTGGTGCCGTGACCAACGGCCACTACTGTACCCTTCAGGGGTTTCTCCTTGGCTGTATCGGGAATGATGATACCACCTACTGTCTTGGTCTCTGCAGGTGCCGGCTCAATGAGCACGCGGTCTGCCAATGGTTTGATGTTCATAGTTCTTGTATGTTTTTGATTTATATTTTTATTCTCCACCGTTTATCATACGAATAGTGTGCCAAACGTGTCCGAGCGGACAAAATGGCAGACTGCCTACTGACATAATCTGCCGCATTGTCTGTTTCTGTCGGTGCTTTTCTGCCCTGCGATGGCATGTGGTAAGGAAATAAGTCCGTATCTTTGTCGTTGTAGATACCCGCGCCTGACGGTTTGCCCGATGGCGCCCGACCGATATGCATACAGATTACAGAAAGATATTTACCTATGTGGCCGTGTTTGCTGTCACAGCCCTGCTGGCGTGGGTTCTCCCTCACCGGCACATGCTCATGTGGCGCCTGTGGGCTGTGGTGCTTTCCTATGCGTCACTCTTCACGCTGCTGGTGTGGCTCTGCTGCCGCCTGGTGCGCTCTGGCCGTCGCCCCGAGGAGATAGCCCTCACCGCCTTTTTCCTCCTCTTCTTCCTGCCCAGGGGCGCTGGCTTGCTCACGCTGGACGCCGAGTCGGTGCTCTATCTGGCATCGCAGTGCATGGTGCCCTTCTTCATAGGGCAATATGTGCGTATCCGCCGGCGCGACTATGGGCACATCTATGTGCTCATGCTCCTCATGGGCATCTTCTGCAGCTACACTCATGATGGTATAGCCATCCCGCTCTGTGGCGGCTTCCTGTGGATGTCCTGGCTCACCCGAAGCCACTTCTTCCAGCGTGCCTGCTGGCCTATGGTCATCGGTTTCTGCATCGGCACCGGGCTGTGTGTGGGGCAGGCTCTCACCTCGGGGCGTTTTGTACCGCCCACCGGACTCAGCCAGACTATCAGCCAGACCACATTGGCCCTGCAGACTCTGTGGGATACCAAGGTGTTCCTGCTTGCGCTTGGGCTCACCACCTGGCTGGCTGTCAACCGCTGGGGACGACGCTTGCTGCTGCGTGTGCTGCGCCGTCACATGCTGCTCTCGCTCTGCACGCTCTTCTCGCTCTGCACGCTGCCTTTCGCACCGCTCGGGCTTGACAAGGCCGCCGAGGGCGTGTGCTTCTTCTGCTTGATATGGACGCTGCTGATACTCAGGCAGCTCGCTGATAAGTTCTATTATAAATCAACAAGCAAACCATGAACGAATATCTTGTACTTTCACGCACCAACGGCACCACACGCACGGGCAGTCCTTATGCCTTGCTCAAGGTTGCCAACACCGATGAAACGCTCAACCTTGCCGTGTGGGACTTGGCTCCCACAGCCCAGCCAGAGGTGGGCCAGCTCGTTACCATCTATATGATTACAGAAAAGGGAGGCAAGAAGTCGTGCGGTGCACAGGACCTTGCGGCCGGTGGATTCCCCGATGCCGGCCATCCGCTCTATCATCTCCTGCCGCGTCCGGTGGCTCGCGAGGAGTGGGACAAGACGATAGCCCAACTGCTCTCCTACTGCACCGACGACACTCTGGCCGACATCATCCGCCAGTTTGCCGACAAGCTGTATGCCCCCTACAGCCGCTTCCCGGCGGCTACAAGCATGCATCACGCTTTCCCCGGCGGGCTGCTCAACCACACCCATCAGATGCTGCACATGCTCTCGGGCCTCTATCCCTGCCTGCCTTACCCGCTGAAGGTGGAGCGCTGCATACTGGCCATCCTCTTCCATGACTATGGCAAGGTGTATGAGTACAATGTGCAGGGGGAAACGCAGCCCGACATGTATCTCATGGGCCACATCTACATCAGTGCGCACAAACTGCACAATGTGCTTGACCAGCGCGGGGTGGATGCCGACGAGGTGAAGCGCATCGTACACTGTGTGCTGGCCCATCACGGAACGCGCGAGTTTGGCAGTCCCGTGGTACCCTGCCTGCCCGAGGCTGCATTGGTGAACTATCTCGACAACATAAGTGCCAAGACCGATGCCATGGAGGGCGCCGGCGACATGGAGATGGTGCCTGCACTGGGTACGCATATCGTCAAGGAGAACCGGAAATAGGATTTCGGGACAGAAAGCAGAAGCCCTCTGCCGTCCAGTGTGAGCGCTGGCTGGCAGAGGGCTTTCTGGTTGGGGCTGTTTGCGCAGTGCGGTGCACCCTCCGATGCAGTGCGGTGCATGAGGCTGTGCAGTGCGCTGCGTTGACGGTTGCAGCGCGCTGTGGTTTTTCGGGGAAAACAGTGGGGTGGGCGAGATGCGCCCCTGGGTGTGTGCACAAAGGCTATTCGACAGGCTGCCCGGCCTGCTTCTTCTCTTCGGCAGAAGCCTCCTTGTTGTTGGCCGCTTCCTGCTTGTCCTTGTCCTTCGCGGCATCTCCCTCTTCCTGCTTGGGTTCTTTGACGGGCAGGTCAAAGAGGCCGTAGGTGGTGCGCAGCACCTTGAACTCCGTGCGGCGGTTCAGTGCGTTGCACTTCTCCTGCTGTGCAGTGTCGGGCAGAGCCTTGATGAACGCCTCGGTGAGCGTATCGCCCTCATGCAGGAAATCGTTCTGCTCTGCTATCTTTCGCGTCACCACCTTGGGCCGGCTCTCGCCATATCCCACGGGTGTAAGGCGGTCGTCGGCTATTCCATGCTGCAAGAGGTAGTTGACCACGCTCTCTGCACGCCGCTGGCTCAGCCGCTGGTTGTATTCGTCCTTGCCTCTGTAGTCGCAGTGTGCTGCCAGTTCTATGGTCACGTTGGGGTTCTCGTTGAGCAGATCCACCAGGCTGTCCAGCGCCATCGTGCTGTTTGCGGTCAGTTCGGCACTGTCGAAGGCATAGAACACATTGCGTATGAGCACCGGCACGTTGATGTTTGCCAGGGGGAACTGCAGCACATATTCCCGGCTCACGCTGCTGGTATCCACGGTGAGTTCCTCCTTGTGGTTGAGGTAGCCCTTGCAGGTGCCCAGCATCACGTATCGCACATGGGGCTTCACCTCTTGGGTGAAGGAACCGTCGCCTCGCACGCTCAGTTTCAGGTTGGTACCGTCGTCACCCACCATATACACCAGCCCTTCGGGCAGTTCGTATCCGTCCTTCTCATATACCCAACCCTTCACCGTCTGCAATACCTCGGGGCATTCAAAGGACATGATGTGGTCCCATCCGCGTGCGTCACCGCGGCTGGTGCTGAAGAATCCCCTGTTGTGCAGTCCCTCAAAGGTCATTCCGAAGTCATCTCCGTTGCTGTTCATGGGGTATTTCAGGTTCTCCACCTTCCATTGTCCAGTGCTGTCACACACTGCCTTGAAGATGTCCAGTCCGCCCATGCCAGGCAGTCCGTCGCTTGAGAAATAGAGTTCCCCATTGGGGCGGAAGGTGGGAAACATCTCATTGCCTGCAGTATTGATGGGCTCTCCCAGGTTCTCGGCGCCTCCCATACCATGCTCGGTGAGCGCCACACGCCAGATGTCCAGTCCGCCCATGCCGCCTGGCATGTCGCTCACGAAGTAGAGCCACTTGCCGTCGGGGCTGACAGCGGGATGGGCGTAGCTCGATAGGGTATCCTTGCTTATCTGCAGCCGTTGGGGTGTGCTCCACGATGCATCGGAGCGTGTGCTGGTGTAGATTTCGGCATATCGCGGGTATTCGGCATCGAAGGTGCAGCGTGTGAGGTACATCGTGCGTCCGTCGGGCGAGAAGCAGCATGCACCTTCCTCATATTCGCTGTTCAGTCCGCCTTCCACGCTGGTGGGCTGCTCCCACTTGCCCTTCTCGTCTTTCTTGCTCACCCATATGTCTGCACTCTTGATGCCGGTGATGCCGCTTATCTCTCCCGACTCTATCTGTGGGCGGGTGGTAGTGATATAAAGCTGGTCCCATTCGTCGCCGAAGAGAGCGGGCGAATAGTCTGAGCGGCGGCCGTTGAGCACTGGCTCCTTCTTTATAGTATATAGAGTGGGCTTCTTCTTCCACATGGGCGCTTGCAGACAGCCCAGCCTGCCGTTGATGGCAAGCTGGTCGCCCGGCACCAGCTCCAGGTAGGCATCGTAGTTCTTCAGCGCATTCTTGTAGTCGCCTTGCCTCTGTTGTGCCTGTGCCAGATAGAGCAGGGCCAGCGAGTCGGGGTAGTGATATCGCAATGCATTCTGGTAGGCACCCGCTGCCTTGGCGTTGTAGTTGATGTGGCGGTAGCATTCCGCCAGTTTCCATGCCCGCTCGGCCCGCTTGGGCTTGTCCTTGATGGCGGTACGCGAGTAGGCTTTCTTGTATTCGGCAGATGCGTCGAAGTATTCGCCGATGGCATAGAACTGGTCACCCTTCTTCACGTTCGTCTCCGCTCCACACCCGCTGAGCATTATGGTCAGGCATGCAAGTGTGGCCAGCAGGGCAAGTCCCTGCCGCAGGCGAAGCGTGAAGGAGAGAATATTCCGGTTCATATACTTTAATAACGCTTATTTCTTCTTTTTATTGCCCTTCTTGGTGACAGGTTCATCCACCGTCACTGTCACTCGTCGCGGAGTGGGGTCGGTCATCACGGTCTGCACCAGGTCGGTCACCATCTGCTTCAGTTCGCCCAGGAAGGCAGCAGCCTCATATTCGTGCCGCTCTATCTGTCGCAGCTTCTTCTCCCAGCGTCCGGTCAGTTCGGCACTCTTGAGCAAGTCCTCATGGATGAGGTCGATGAGCTCTTCGCCCGTGGGTGTAGCCCACAGGTTCTTCTTCTCCTTTCTTATATAATGCCGCCTGAAGAGCGTCTCTATGATGGCTGCCCGCGTGCTGGGACGGCCTATGCCGTTCTCTTTCAGCGCATCACGCAGTTCCTCGTCATCCACCATCTTGCCTGCTGTCTCCATGGCTCTCAGCAGAGTCGCTTCGGTGTAGGGTTTGGGTGGAGTGGTCTTCTTCTCGGCCAGGTCGGGCGTGTGCGGACCGCTTTCGCCCTTTCTGAAGTCGGGCAGTTGGCGGTCTTTGTCCTGGGTGTTGTCGCTGTCGGACTGTCCCATCACCACTTTCCAGCCTGGGTCAGTGGTCACCTTGCCTGTTGCCTTGAACTTCACATCGGCCACCTGGCCCATTACGGTGGTGGCGTTGAACAGGCAGTCGGGGTGGAAGGCTGCTATGAACCGCCGTGCGATGAGGTCATACACCTTCTCCTCCATCTCGCTCATGCCGCCGGCAGGCACACCTGTGGGGATGATGGCATGGTGGTCGGTGACCTTACTGTTGTCGAATACTTTCTTGCTCTTCTTCAGTGGCTTGCCCTTGATACGCTCCATCAGCGGGAAGTATTGCCTCAAGCCATTGAGTATCTGCGGGCATTTGGGATATACGTCATCGGGCAGGAAGGTGGTATCCACACGCGGGTAAGTGGTGAGCTTCTTCTCATAGAGCGACTGTATAAGCTGCAGCGTGAGGTCGGCACTGAAGCCGTACTTGTGGTTGCACTCCATCTGCAGGCTCGTGAGATCGAACAGGCGCGGGGGAGCCTCTGTGCCTTTCTTCTTCTGTATGTCGGTTACGGTGAATGGCAGTTCGCCCATCGATGCCAGAGCCGCCTCGCCTTCCTCGCGTGTGCGGAACCCTCGTTCGCCCTCCTCCATCACTGCGGTGAAGGTGGTATCGCGATAGACGGTGGTGAGCACCCAGTAGGGGACGGGTACGAAGTGCTCTATCTCGCGCTGGCGGTTGACTATGAGTGCCAGTGTAGGTGTCTGCACCCGGCCCACGCTCAGCACCTGGCGGCCAGAGCCATAGCGGCCCGTGTAGAGTCGGGTGGCGTTCATTCCCAGCAGCCAGTCGCTTATGGCACGCATGAGACCGGCTTCATAGAGTCCCTGATATTCGCTCTGGTCCTTGAGCGACTGGAATCCCTGGCGTATGGCATCTTCGGTCAGACTGTTGATCCACAGCCTCTTCACCGGGCACGAAGCCTTTGCCTTGAGCATCACCCACCGCTGGATGAGCTCACCCTCCTGGCCGGCATCACCGCAGTTGACTATCTCGGTGGCCTGGCTCATGAGTGTCTCTATGGTGCGGAACTGCCTTTCCACCCCCTGGTCAGCCTTCAGCTTGATGCCGAAGCGGGGCGGTATCATGGGCAGTCGTCCCAGGCTCCATGGTTTCCACAGGGGCGTATAGTCGGCAGGTTCCTTGAGTTCACACAGGTGGCCAAAGGTCCATGTCACCTGGTACCCATTGCCTTCCATGTACCCGTCCATCTGCCTGTCGGCTCCCAGGATGTGGGCTATATCGCGTGCGACGGAGGGTTTCTCCGCAATACATACTATCACTGTAAATCCTTCTTAGTTGTGTGTCAAGCTACAAAGGTAGGCATAAAAATCCGTACCTGCGGGGTTGGCTTGTTCAAAAAAACGATTCGTAGAGAGCCTCATAGCGCATGGCCACCTTCTTGTAGTGGTGGTGGCGCACGATGTACTCCACGCTCTGCTTCTTGAGCAGGGGAATCTGCTCGGGGTGCAGAACCAATTGTTCGAGCGCCTGGAACACAGACTCATACGTTGGCCATACGTTTATGATGGGGTGTAGCTCGCTCTCTTCCTCCAGCTCATAAAGTTCTGGTTCGCCTCCTCCTACACATATCAGCCCCTTCGACATGCCTATCAGTCCGTTCATACCAGGCGTATAGCTGTATAGTTGGTCCAGCAGGATGTCGCATCCCTCCATGGCTCGCACGTATTCGCTGTAGGGCAGGTTCTCGGTGACAGTCAGGCTTGCGCGGGTGGGGTAGCGGTTCACCACATCCTGTGCTGCCTGTAGCATGATGTCGGTACCCTTGTACTGCGAGCGTCGGCGCTGTATGCCTATGAAGATGCGCACCTTCTGGGGGATGCCGAAGGTGGTGCTCTCCGGCTTGTCAGGCACGATGGGCAGCGGCATGTAGTGCGTCTTCGCAACAAAGTACTGCCGGTAGCACTCATAATACTCATACGATATGGGCGTGATGGCATTGCATGTGCGGGCTATATGTTCGTTGAGGCTGTGGGCTTCCGCCTCGCTCCATTGTTCGTATTGCTCCCTTGCGTAGGGGAAGGTGAGCCGTCGGTCCTGGTCGCCTATATTGAAGTCTCCGTAGCGGAATAGGTGCAGGTCGCTGCTGCCATGCACCCAGTAGTAGTCATCTCCCAGGGCAGACAGTACCACGCACTTGTTATGCCGGCGCAGGTAATCGTATATCTTGCGCAGGCGCTCCTTCTTGAGTGCAAGGAAGTTGGGGCCTACCAACTGCACCACATCATACCCCCTGAGTCTGGGCAGCAAGGTCAGCACCTGGGCCAGATAGCGCACGGCACCCCATCGACCAGGCTTGCGCTCCAGGGTGATGTCCTGTGGCATCTGCCGCCAGCGCAATGGTTCGCTGATGACAAGCGTTTCGTGACCCAACCGCTTGAGGCCGAGTGCGAGATTGTAGTGCGCCATCGAGGCGTCGCCAAGGAAGAGTATCTTCATCTTTTATGCTTCTTGCTCGTGATTACAGGCCGCTTGTTTGCCCCGACGGGCACACATCCAAGGGCAGCACAGCGTGCTTTCCCACCGTCTGCACCGCCCTCCCCAGCCTGATAGTGTAGGGCAAAGGTAATGAGAAATCCCCTTCTTCTCGCCTTTTCGGCAGGGAATATTGGTGGGTCAAGGCTTTTTTCCGTAACTTTGCGTGGAGGCTCATGGCCCCCTACAGAGCATGGAACTGTCCGTCATCATACCTATATATAATGTGCGCAACACCCTGAGGCGGTGTCTGCAGAGCATTCTGTGCCAGCAGGTGAGCGGCATGGAGGTTCTGCTCATCGACGATGGAAGTACTGACGGAAGCGGCTCGCTGGCCGATGAAATGGCGATGGGATGCCCCATGATGAGCGTCTTCCATAAGGCCAACGGCGGGCTGTCGGATGCACGCAATGCTGGTTTGCAGCTGGCCAAAGGCCGCTATGTGACCTTCGTGGATTCCGATGACGAGGTGGCGCCAGGCACTTTCGCCGCTTTGATGAGCCTGCTTCACAGGAATGAGGATACCGACATACTGGAATACTCAGTGCGTGTGCATGCCGGTCACAGCTCGGAGCACGAACTGGTGCTGCCCGACAAACGCTGGCCTTCGGCACGTGTCTATTGGGAAGAAAGCGAGGCATGGGAGCACACCTATGCCTGGAACAAGGTATATCGGAGCACGCTCTTCGCACGGGTGCAGTTCCCTGTGGGCAGGGTGTTTGAGGATATGTGGACCATCCCCCAGCTGCTTTCTCGGGACGTGAGAGTGCAGACCACCAGCCAGGGGCTCTATATCTACCATTGGAACAAGGATGGCATCACGGTCAGTGCCGATGGGGTGGCTACGACGCAACTGCTTGAAGCGCAGATGCGTGCAGCCCGCCTGATGCACATGAGCATGCTTTCGCGCAGGGGATGGAAACTGTATCGCAGCATGCTCTACAGACAGGTGGATGTGTATCGCCTCACGGGCAGGATTCTGCTCCGATGGCCTTTTGTCAAACTCATTTGCCGCCTTCATAAGTCATGCCGATAGTCTCATTCATCATCACCTACTACTGCGAACCGCTCCCTCTGCTGACTGAATGCCTGCGGAGTGTGCTGCAGGTGCGCTCGCTCATGATGCAGCGCGGGATGGTGAAGCAGGATTTCGAAATCATCGTGGTGGATGACGGAAGTGAATGCTCCCCGCAGGAAATGCTCGGGCAGATGGATGGGGATATCATCTATATAAGCCAGGAAAATGCCGGACTGTCGGCTGCACGAAATGCCGGACTGGCCAGGGCAAGGGGAGAGTATGTGCAGTTTGTGGATGCCGACGATGCTCTGCTGCCCCACGCCTACTGCTCGCTCTGTCCGCAGAGCAGGGAGGAAGCCGACATCATCCTGTTCCGTTTCACCAGCGAAGAGGACCGATGGCATGAGAATGAGATAGAAACTTTGACTGAGAACCATACGCCGGCAGCCGATGAGGCAGGATGCCGCAGGGCGATGAGCGGCCCGCAATACATGCTGCACCATAATGTGCGGGCTTCGGCATGCTGCTACCTCTTCAGGCGCAGCCTGCTGGGCGAACTGCGGTTTGCCGATGGAATGCTTCACGAGGACGAACTCTTCACCCCGCTCTTGCTGCTGCGCATGCACAGTGTGAGAGACTACACCTGGCCTGCCTACTACTATCGGCAGCGTCCCCACACCATCACCCACACCGACACAGCCTGCCACATAGCCCACAGGCTCAACGATACAGAGACCATCCTGCACCGCTTGCGCGATGTGGCAAACCACCTGCGGGGGGACGACAGACGTGCACTCATGCGCCGAGTGGAGCAGTTGACCACCGACTATATATATATAATGTGGAAAGTGGAAGCCGACAGACAGGAGCGCGTGAGGCGCATGAGGCAGTTGACCGCAGACGGTCTCCTGCCCTTGCCATTGCACCCCTACACCCTTCGCCACTGGGCATTCTGCCTCGCCCTTCGCCTTCCGCATGGGCCGCTTGACGTGCTGGCCCGGGCGATTCTGGGTAGAGGGTCTGGCGGGGCAGGCAGTTGACGTGGAAAAAGTATGCCGGCTTGACAGGCGGTTTTTGCCCATATAAATCGCCAGGCAACAGGCATGCTTGGCCGGATATCTTAGATGGCCTCCCGTGGGAGGCTTTTTGGAACAATGGAAGAAACAGAGAATACATTCGAGGCCGATGGGCTGAAGCCGACGGTGAAGGGGCGTTTTGCTCCCTCGCCCACAGGCCGCATGCACTTGGGCAATGTGTTTGCCGCGCTCATGTCGTGGCTTTCGGCCAAGAGCCAAGGCGGGCAGTGGCTGCTGCGCATCGAGGATCTCGACCCCCAGCGCTCGCATGCCGAGTATGCCGAAACGCTCATGGACGACCTGCTGTGGCTGGGTCTGGAGTGGGACGAAGGGCCGAGGATAGGGGGCGGCAACGGCCCTTACTGGCAGAGCCAGCGGAGTGACTTCTATGAGCAGGCGCTGAGGCAGTTGCAGCAGAAGGGGCTCATATACCCCTGCACCTGCACCCGGGCCGACATCATGGCCACTCAGGCTCCGCATGAGAGCGACGGCAGAGTGGTGTATAAGGGCACTTGCCGTCCCCAGAGAGCGGTGCGGTGGGATGTGCTCATGAGCGGTAATGGGGGTGCGAAAGGCACTTCTCCTGCAAAAGAGGTGTTGTGTACTGAGGCTCCTGATGCACTCACGGCCCCATCGGCTCCTGCTGCCCTGCGCCTGATGGTGCCTCCGCAGCCGCTGGCCGATGTGGTTTGCCACGACGGGCATTATGGTGAGGTGAGCGAGAATCTGGCTTCGCACTGTGGCGACTTCATCGTGCGTAGGCGTGATGGCGCTTGGGCCTACCAGCTGGCAGTGGTGGTGGACGATGCGCTGATGGGAGTGAACGAGGTGGTGAGGGGACGTGACCTTCTGCTGTCGGCTCCCCAACAGATGTACGTAGCGCGGCTGCTGGGATACAGCCAGCCTGCCTTTGCCCATATCCCACTGCTTGTCAATGCGCAGGGACAAAGGCTGTCGAAGCGTGACAAGTCGCTCGACATGGGCGAGTTGCGCAGCCGTTACACGGCGGGCGAACTGCTGGGCAAACTGGCTCATGTGGCCGGACTGGCACCCGATGAAGGTTCTGTGACGGCACGCGAACTCATCCCGCTGTTCTCGTGGGCAAGTGTTCCGCGCGAGGATATCCTGTGTGAGATGTAGGGCAAGGGGATGTGAGCGGCTGAGGAATCGGCCGCTTTGCTTTTCTTGCTGCTGTAGGTAGATGGGGGATGAGGCTTCCCTGAGGGTGCCTGCCTCGTTCCGCCTGTTTCCGCAGAATATTCGCTTGCTCCTTTTATTTCCTTAAAACCAGTCGATTCTGCCTTCTCTGCCTTCGGCAAAGCGCTCTGTGAGTTGCTTGATATACTGGGCGCATCGTTCCACTTGCTCCCTGTCTCCGTCGTAGCCGTTTACTAAGGCAAGCAGGTGAGTGGTGCTGAGTGACAGCTTTGTACGCTCGTGGTCGGTGGTGGGAGTGCCTATGCCGCCCACCGCATCACGATAGACCGGCAGTCCGCATATGTTCACCTGTCCGCGTCCAATGCCCTCGTAGGGTTCTCCTTCGCGTCCGACACCCAGCGTGAGCACCTCTCCCTCTATCTTGTCGGCGTCAAATCCGCCTATGCTATAGCCGTAGGCGATGCTGGCCAGGTTGATGAGATCCACGGCGGTATCTATCTGGTAGAGGCTTTTGCCCTGCAGCGTGCGTCGCACCAGTGCCTCACCGCTGGGGCGATAGCGGCTTGGGTCTTTGCCCAAAGCCTTGTAGATGCGGCGGGTAGCCTGTATGGCGGGCATCTCCTTGATGCTATCGGTGGTGTAGCGCAGGCGGTAGTCATCCAGTTCGCGGTTGATTTCTTCCCACAGCGCAGTGCTGTATGGGGTGTTGGTCAGCGTGATGCTGACAGCCGCGCCTACAAATGCAGGGCAAACGGCTCTAATCTCCTCTGATACGTTTATCTTCATCTTCTTGTCGCTTTATATCGCCGAATCAACCTTCGGGAAGTCTTCATTCTGGAATATCATGCGGTAATGTTCGGCCTTCCGCTCTATCTTCATGGGGTAGGCACGTGAGGTGGAAGGCATGCGCCACCAGCGTATCTCCCTTGGGCCGATGTGGCAGATGGTGCAGGTTCCCACGGCAGGAATGGCATCGGCATCTGTCTGTACGAACAGTTCCTCGCTGGCCTTGCCGCCTGTAGTCACCACTTGGGTGCAGGAAGGGATGTGGCTGAGCAGACTGCCCACGTCGGTGGGTTCCTGTATCTCGAGGAACTGGTCGCTGGCATTGTCCTTGGTGCGGCACACTTTACGCGCTGTGTCGAAGAAGGCCAGACCGTGCTCTGTGGCAAAGCGTATGACCTTCTCCTGGTCAAACCGCTTCTCTCCCTCGGCCTCCAAAGCCTGCTTCCCGCCCAGGAAGATGAGTCCCATGATGCGCCAGAAGTCGTTGAGCCAGTTGGGGTAAAAGAAGTTCATACTCCATCGCTTGCGCGGTGGAGGGAAGCTGCCAAGGAACAGCACGCGCGCTCCATCGGGCAGGAAAGGTTTCAAAGGGTGCTCTTCGATAGTCATCTCAGTGTGCAAAGTTACAAAGAATTTGCCGTACGGACATCAGTAATACTGCGCCACCAATCCATTCTCTGCATTTCTTGGCGCTTTCCACATACGCCTCGTAAAGGATGGCATGGTAGGTCTTGTCGCAGTTTCCTATTTCCTTCCCGTTCTTCATATGTTCCATGAGTTCCCATTCCTGCGGCGTTACAAAATTATACATGCGCAGTCGCCTCTCCTTGGATAGTCAAGTGCGGCCTTCTTGTCATACGTCTCATGCGCGGGGTTCATTTAGCCTCTTGGGCGGGTGCATTGCATATGTTTACCGTCCAACCCTAGGCTGGACGGTCGGAGAATATATACTTCATTGGCAAAGTAAGCTTGCTTCTTCTACCGTCCAGCCTTGGGTTGGACGGTGGAGGATAACTTCTTTCCTGATTTGGGAATGTACTGGGAATGTCGAGGAAGCCTTCATCTCCTTGTTCGCCAATTGGCTTCCCTTGTACACTTGCCTTGATATTATCATCGATGAAAGGATATGAAGAGCCATCCTTGAACTGGTTGCTGTCGTCACAAGAGTCGTCAACATCATGAACGGAGAAGTGCTTGAAGCTGCTGTTGAAGAACTTGATGGGCTGGTTCATATGTGCCTATTATGTAGATGCAAAACGGTGAGTCGGGGACTACAGAAACATGAATTAAGTTACGCAGTACAAGGAAGTTTGCACACAAACCATGTTGATGGCAAGACATCAGGCGATAGCCCAACTCTTAGATGAGGATTCTGGAGGTGCGTAATGACGCAGTCAGGCAAGAAGAAGCGTTGATGAAAGAGGCTGCGACATGGCTGGAGAGAAAAAAGGAGACGGACTCCCAATCTGGTTGGGTGCCCGTCTCCTTGAGTTTGATCTTGCTTTGTGGCAGGGATTACTCCTTGCCCATGAGCAGTTCCATCATCTTGATGGCCGAGTACGGCACGGGAGTGCCGGGGCCGAAGATGGCTGCTACGCCCTTCTGATACAGGTAGTCGTAGTCCTGAGTGGGAATCACACCGCCGGCGATGACCATGATATCCTCGCGGCCAAGCTTCTTCAGCTCCTCGATGAGCTGAGGAATCAGGGTCTTGTGACCGGCTGCCAGTGAGCTGGCACCCACGATGTTCACGTCGTTCTCCACGGCCTCACGGGCTGCCTCGGCGGGTGTCTGGAACAAGGGACCCATATCCACGTCGAATCCACAGTCGGCATAGCCGGTAGCTACCACCTTTGCGCCACGGTCGTGACCGTCCTGACCCATCTTTGCCACCATGATACGGGGGCGGCGTCCTTCCTTCTTGGCGAACTCCTCGGTCAGTGCGCATGCCTTCTCGAAGTCCGCATCGTTCTTGCTCTCGCTTCTGTACACTCCTGAAATAGTTCTGATTACTGCTTTATATCGGCCTACTATCTCCTCGCAGGCATCACTTATCTCACCCAGTGTGGCACGGTGTCCGGCGGCTATGACAGCCAGGTTGAGCAGGTTCTCCTTGCTCTTCTTGCCCTCGCTGAACTCGCGTACGCACTCTGTGATGGCTGCCAGATCCTTCTTCACCTGTTCGTTGTCACGGCTTGCGCGAAGCTTCTTGAGTGACTCCTCTTGCTCCAGACGCACGGCAGTGTTGTCAATCTCCAGGATGTCGATGGGGTCTTCGTGGTCAAGGCGATACTTGTTCACACCCACGATGGTCTGCACTCCAGAGTCGATGCGTGCCTGTGTGCGGGCTGCTGCCTCCTCGATGCGCATCTTGGGCAAGCCGGTCTCGATGGCCTTTGCCATACCGCCCAGCTTCTCGATCTCCTGTATGTGCTCCCAAGCCTTGTGGTACAACTCCTGTGTGAGCTTCTCTACATAGTAGGAACCAGCCCATGGGTCGATGTGCTTGCACACCTGTGTCTCGTTCTGGATATAGATCTGCGTGTTACGGGCAATACGGGCAGAGAAGTCGGTGGGAAGTGCAATGGCCTCGTCCAGAGCGTTGGTATGCAAGCTCTGTGTGTGGCCAAGCACAGCTGCCATAGCCTCGATACAGGTACGGCCCACATTGTTGAAGGGATCCTGCTCGGTGAGTGACCAGCCTGATGTCTGTGAGTGTGTGCGCAGAGCCATTGACTTGGGGTTCTTGGCACCAAAGCTTTTCACAATCTTTGCCCACAGCAGGCGGCCTGCACGCATCTTGGCAATCTCCATGAAATGGTTCACTCCGATGGCCCAGAAGAAGGACAGACGAGGAGCGAACGCATCCACATCAATGCCGGCGTTGATGCCTGCACGCAGGTAGTCCATACCGTCGGCCAGGGTGTAAGCCAGCTCAATGTCGGCTGTAGCACCGGCCTCCTGCATGTGGTAACCCGAGATGGAGATGCTGTTGAACTTAGGCATCTTCTGGCTTGTGAACTCGAAGATGTCGGCAATGATCTTCATTGAGAATGCAGGCGGATAGATGTAGGTGTTACGCACCATGAACTCCTTCAGGATATCGTTCTGGATTGTACCGGCCATCTCTTCCAGCTTGGCACCCTGTTCCAGTCCGGCGTTGATGTAGAAGGCCAGGATTGGCAGCACTGCTCCATTCATAGTCATGGAGACAGACATCTTGTTCAAGGGAATGCCGGCAAACAGTACCTTCATGTTCTCAAGCGAGCAGATGCTCACACCAGCCTTACCTACATCACCTACCACACGTGGATTATCAGGATCGTAACCGCGGTGAGTGGGCAGGTCGAATGCTACGGACAGTCCTTTCTGTCCGCTGGCCAGGTTGCGGCGGTAGAATGCGTTACTCTCCTCAGCCGTAGAGAAACCAGCATACTGGCGGATGGTCCACGGACGGAAAGGATACATCATGCTATAGGGACCACGCAGGAAGGGAGGGATACCTGCAGCAAAGTCCAGGTGCTCCATGCCTTCAAGGTCCTCCTTGGTATATACGGGCTGGATATCAATCTGCTCGGGAGTCTTCCAGTTGGCAGTGATACCATTCTCCTTCTGCCATTGCTGGCCGTTCTTTGCCTCTATGCCGGCAAAGATATCTATGTCTTTAAATGATTTGCGTGCCATTGTCAAATTCCCAGTTTAGCGTTATACTCCTTCAAAGTCTTCAGTTGATCCACACGTACATGGATGAAGTTCTCGATGCCTGCTGCCTTCAGGTCGTCGGCGCAAGCGGGTGCACCGGCCACCACAAACATAGCGCGGCCGTCCAGATACTTGTAGGCAGGGATAGCGTACTCGGCATACTCGTCGTCGCTGGAGCACAGCACCACGATGTCGGCGCCTGCTTCCAGTGCCTTGTCAACGCCTTCCTCCACTGTGGAGAAGCCCAGATTGTCGATTACCTTGTAGCCTGCTGCGGCCAGGAAGTTGCATGAGAACTGTGCGCGAGCCTGGCGCATGGCCAGGTTGCCGATGGTGAGCATGAATGCCACAGGCACTTTGGCAGCTTTCTCAGTAGAGAGACGCAGGTTCTCGAAGTCGCTTGCCAGACGTGTATCGCCGATTGCAGGGATGTCGCCAGTGCATGCACACTTGCTGCACTTGCTCTCCAGAGGAGTCTTGCCCTCGCTCTTCTCGGTGAAGTTGGGGAACTGGTTGGTGCCCAGCATGAACTCCTTGCGCTTGCCGGCATTGGCATGACGGGCAGCAGAAGTCTCGTTGATGGCTGTCTGCACCTTGCCTTCCAGAGCGGCCTTGAGGAATCCGCCTTCCTCTTCAGTGGCCAGGAAGAGCTTCCAAGCCTGGCCTGCCAGTGCTGAGGTAAGCTCCTCGATGAAGTACGAACCGCCTGCTACATCGACGATACGGTTGAAGTGGCACTCCTCCTTGAGCAGTAACTGCTGGTTGCGAGCGATGCGCTCGGCGAAGTCTGTGGGAATCTCATAGGGTGCGTCAAAGGGTGTCACCACCATACTCTCCACGCCGCCCAGTGCTGCGCTCATTGCTTCGGTCTGCGAGCGAAGCATGTTCACGTAACTGTCGAATACGGTCTGGTTAAATGTGGTAGTGTATGCGCACACGTGCATCTTGGCGCTCTCCTGGTCGTCGGTGTACTGCTTCACCACCTGTGCCCACAGCATGCGGGCTGCGCGCAACTTGGCAATCTCCATGAAATATACGCCATTGATGCCCAGGTTGAACTTGATGTTCTGGGCTGCCAGCTCAGCTGCAACGCCTGCCTCGGTGAGTGCTGCCATGTACTCGTTGCCCCATGCCAGAGCATAGCCCAAGTCCTGATAGCTGTAGGCACCTGCATTGGTCAGCTTGTAGGCGTTCACTGCGATGGCGCGGAAGTTGGGCCACTCGGCCAGTGTCTCCACCATCTCCTTGGCGTTGGCCAGCAGTGCTGACTTGTCCTTGCCCTTGGTCAGAATCTTCTCGATGGGGTCGAAGCTGATGCTTCCCTCCACCTTCTGTGGGTCGGCACCCTTCTTCTTGAAGTACTCTACCAGAATCTTGGCCAGCTCAAGGCTCTTCTTCTGGCATGTGATGAAGTTCAGCTCCACGCACTCCACGTAGATGCCCTCGAGCAGAGTCTCCACATACTCGGCGCTCACATCGCCCGAGGGGATGAAGAATCCCAGGCTGTCAATGCCGCGGTTCAGTATGTCGAGAGCCTTTTCATTGGCCTCCTTGGCGCTGGCGCAGCGTATGTCCTGACGCACGTGCCAGTTGTTGTCGGCCTTTTTATTGCCGCGCACATAGGGATACTCGCCGGGCAGGGCGTTCACTGTGGGCAGTTTGTCCACGTCTTCCTTCAGGTAGAAGGGCTGCATGGAGAAGCCTTCATTGGTTCTCCATACCATCTTCTTCTGGAAATCAGCGCCCTTCAGGTCCACTTGGATCTTGTCGAGCCACTCTTGTCGAGTGGGAGCGGTGAAGTCAGAAAATAGTTTCAGTTCTTTGTTGTCTGCCATATTATTGTATTATAAACAATGTCTGTCTCCTTGTCAAATAGCGTGTAAAGTTACAAACTTCTGCCTTGAAGGGCAAATTTATGCGACTTATTCTTCTACTTTGTGGTGCTAAGGGATAATTTTTAGCGTTCCATAAAGATTTTTAACAAAAGTTCGTTATCTTTGCAAGCATTCTGCTTGTTTGCCGGAAATCGGCCTTGTGGAATATGTCGGGCTGCTGCCTGACGCCGTCGGTTGCACACTATTATATTATGCAAATCAATAAGAAACATGGAATGGTTAGCTAGTCTATTCACCAGTACGGGCAGTGTGGCACATATGGTGCTGCTCTACGCGCTGGTCATCTCTGTCGGCATAGGACTGGGAAGGCTCAAGATTGCCGGTGTCTCCCTGGGAGTCACCTTCGTGCTCTTCGCTGGAATCCTTACCGGACACATCTACAACCAGTTGGGCACTGTGCCGGGCGAGGTGTCTTATGCCTGTCCGCCTATGCTCATGAACTTCATCCAGGACTTCGGACTTATCCTTTTTGTCTATTGTATAGGCTTGCAGGTGGGTCCGGGCTTCTTCGAGAGTTTCCGCGAGGGCGGCATTCGCCTCAACCTTCTGGCCACGAGCATCGTCCTGCTCAATGTGCTCTGTTGCGTGGCGCTGTTCTTCCTGGTCTTCTGGGATGGCGGCAGCATGAGCCATGGCGAGAACTCTGTCAACCTCTCGATGATGGTCGGTGTGCTCTGTGGAGCCGTGACCAACACCCCTGGTCTGGGTGCTGCCAGTGAGGCCTGCAACCAGATATTCGGTGCCGACAAGGCTCCTGCCATTGCCAACGGATATGCCTGTGCCTATCCTCTGGGTGTGGTGGGTATCATCGGTGCTACCATTGCGCTGCGCTACCTTTGCCATGTGAACATGCGCAAGGAGCAGGCTCAGGTGGATGCCGAGCATGCTGCCAACCCTCACATGACTCCCCACAAGATGACCCTTGAGGCCACCAACAAGGCGCTCGACGGCCGCACGCTCAGGCAGATAAGCCAGTTCCTGGGACGTGATTTCGTCATCACCCGCCTCCTGCATGACGGTGAGGTGTCTATCCCCAACCGCGATACGGTCATCCGCCTGCACGACAAGATGTTCCTCGTATGCGCCCAGGACGATGCCGAGGCCATCACAGCCTTCATCGGAGAAGCCTGTGAGGTGGAATGGGAAGAGCAGCGTGTGGATCTGGTGAGCAAGCATATCCTGGTCACCCATCCCAGCATGAACGGCAAGACATTCGGCTCACTGCACTTCAGCTCCATGTATGGAGTGAATGTCACACGCATCCGCCGCTCGGGCATGAACCTCTATGCCGACCGCAACCTGCGCATGCAGGTGGGCGACAAGATAGTGGTGGTGGGCCCAGAAGATGCAGTCGATCGTGTGGCTGCCCTCATGGGCAACTCGGTGAAGAGCCTTGACCATCCCAATCTGGCCACTATCTTCATCGGCATCGTCATCGGTATCATCGTGGGTTCATTGCCCATCGCCATGCCCGGTGTGCCCACTCCTGTGAAGTTGGGCTTGGCTGGCGGTCCCCTCATAGTGGCCATCCTGATAGGCCGCTTCGGCTATAAGGCCAAGCTGGTGGCCTATACCACCACCAGTGCCAACCTGATGCTGCGTGAGATAGGACTGGTGCTCTTCCTGGCCAGCGTGGGTATCAAGGCAGGTGCAACCTTTTCCGACACCGTGCTCAAGGGCGATGGTCTCACCTATGTGTGGTGTGGATTCCTCATCACGGTGATTCCCCTGCTCATAGTGGGTGTGGTGGCTCGCCTGCGTTACAAGATCAACTACTTCACGCTGATGGGTATGATAGCCGGCAGCACCACCGACCCCCCAGCACTGGCATTTGCCAACCAGGCGGCCAGCAACGACGAGCCTGCGGTGGCTTACTCCACTGTATATCCTCTGTGTATGTTCCTGCGCATCCTCACCGCGCAGATAGTCATACTGCTCCTCTGTGCTGTGGCATAGGCAGAAGCAAGAAGTCATAGAAGCATCAAGGCGTCCCGCAAGTCAGCGAGGCGCCTTGATGCTTCTATCCCCAGCCATAACTCCAGGTTAAGGATAAGGTTGCGCGAGGGCGGATGCCGTATCAGTCACTTTCGCGCAGTTGCGTTTTGTCTGAAGAGAAAGGCGTATTGTCGAATGTAGAAACCTGTTTGTCTGCTTCACTCCATGGCGTGTGAACCGATATTGTACTCCCGCTTGCGGCTTCTTCAAACGAGGAGAAACAGCCTTGGCAGCAAGGCTCTTCGTGCACGTCAGTACGTGTTGTTGTCCGGTGAAAAGGGAAGGAAAGCAAGCGGCACAATAATGACCCAGAAAATGCAATGCGTTGCGAAGGCTGATGCAGCGCACTGCGTTGGCCTTTGCAGCGTGCTGCGCGGACTGATGCAGCGTGCTGCGTCTGTTGCCCCACTTCGGCGTGAAGATCATCGGCGGCAGGTGCGCTTCCCGTCACACACGCCTTCTTCCTGACGATGGATGCTGCATCTTGAATATAGAAAAGGGCTGCGCGAGGGAGAATGACTGATTCCTCTCCTTCGCGCAGCCCCTTTTCCTGTGATGATAGCTTTACTGAATGGCCTCCAGCATACGCTTGATGACCACCTCGGCAGAGGTCTCGCGGTTGGCGGCTTCGGGGATGACCAGGCTGTTGGGGCTCTCTATCACATCATCGGTAACGATGAGTCCGCGGCGCACAGGCAGGCAGTGCATAAACTTGCCGTTGTTTGTCCACGACATGTGTTCGCTGTCGATGGTCCATGACTTGTCGCTGCACAGTATCTTGCCATAGTCTTCCGGTCGGGTTACACCAGGGCAGCTCCAGTTCTTCGCATACACGAAGTCGGCACCCTCAAGCGCCTTGCGCTGGTCGTACTCCACCTTGGCATTGCCCACAAACTTGCTGTCGAGCTCATAGCCTTCGGGGTGAGTGACCACGAAATCCACGTCGGCGGCATTCATCCACTCGGCAAACGAGTTGGGTACAGCCTGTGGCAGAGCACGGCAGTGTGGTGCCCAGGTGAGCACCACCTTGGGTCGGCTGGTGGTCTTATGCTCCTCGATGGTGATGAGGTCGGCATAGGCCTGCAGGGGATGCACCGTTGCGGTCTCCATGGCAAAGACGGGCTTGCCGCTGTACTGCACAAACTGATTAACGATGCTCTCGGCATAGTCGAACTCCCTATCCTGCAGTCCGGCGAAACTCCTCACGCCGATGATGTCGCAGAAGCTGCCCATCACGGGGATGGCTTCCAGCAGGTGTTCGCTCTTGTCGCCGTCCATGATCACGCCGCGCTCCGTCTCCAGTTTCCACGCTCCGGCGTTCACATCGAGCACCATCACGTTCATGCCCAGGTTCATGGCCGCTTTCTGGGTGCTCAGACGCGTGCGCAGGCTGTTGTTGAAGAATATCATCAGCAGCGTCTTGTTGCGTCCCAGGTGCTGGTAAGCAAACTTGTTGGCTTTCACTTCCAGTGCCTCGGCTATTGCGTCATGCAGGTTGCCCAGGTCTTGTACGTTGAAGAATGTTCTCATATGGCTTTCTGTTCTGTCCCCGTAGGGCGGCTCCGGGTGGGCCTGCTGCCTTGGGGCGTGTTCGTTGTTATTGAATATCTGTGGGTGGATGAGGGGCGTTCGGCGGCCTTGCATTCACGCCGGAGTGCCGGTGCCGTGGCTCTTGCCTCAGGCACGTATCTGCCCGTCGCCGTCGATGAGCCACTTGTAGGTGGTGAGGGCAGATAGCCCCATGGGTCCGCGCGGCCCCAGCTTCTGTGTGCTGATGCCTATCTCGGCACCCAGTCCAAACTGCCCGCCGTCGGTGAAGCTCGTGGGTGCGTTCCAATAGATGCACGCTGCATCCACCTCCCTTTGGAAGCGCCGGGCCTCCTGCTCGTCGCTGGTCACGATGCTCTCGCTGTGTCCAGAGCCGTAGCGGGCGATGTGGCTGATGGCTTCGGTGGTGGAGCCCACGGCATGCAGCCCCATTGCATAGTCCATGTATTCGGTGTGGTAGGTGGTTTCCTCCTGCCCTTCGGCGATGGGGATGACCAGTGAGGCGGGGTAGAAGGCCAGATGGGGCAGCGTCTGACGGTCGGCATGCAGCTTCACGCGCTTCTCTGCCAGGGGCGCAAGCAGGGTGTCCAGTTGGCCGAGCAGTGCTTCATGCACGAGCAGAGTGTCGAGTGCGTTGCACACGCTCACGCGTCTCGTCTTGGCATTCTGTATGATGCGTGCCGCCATCAGCAGGTCGGCCGAGGGTGCCACATAGGCATGCACCACGCCGGCTCCCGTCTCGATGACCGGGATGCGTGCTGTGTCGCGCACAAACTCGATGAGGCGCTTGCCTCCGCGAGGTATGCACACGTCTATATATCCAGTGGCTCCCAGCATCTGGGCAGTGGCCTCATGGGTGGCTGGCAGCAGAGTGGCAGCTGCCTGTGGCAGGCCGTGCGCTTCCAGTACGCTGTGTATCAGTGTGATGATGGCACGGTTGGAGTCATCGGCATCGCGGCCGCCCTTGAGCACGCAGGCGTTTCCGCTCTTCAGGCAAAGCGAGAATACATCGAAACTCACGTTGGGACGTGCTTCATACACCACGCCTACTACACCGAAGGGAACTGTCTCCCGTCGCAGGAGCAGTCCGTTGGGCAGAGTGCGTCGCTCCAGTTCGATGCCGAGCGGGGAGGGCAGTGTGGCCACATGACGCATGTCAGAGGCGATGGCCAGCAGCCTGTCGGGGGTGAGCAGGAGGCGGTCGTAGAGCGGCGAAGCACAATCCATGCGTGCCAGGTCGGTTCTGTTGGCCTCCAGCAGAAACTCCGTGTGGGCTTCTATGGCTGCGGCCAGGTCGAGGAGTACGTCATTGCGCTCCCCGTCGGTCATGGCTGCCACGCTCAGCGCGGCGTCCTTGGCCTGTTGGAATATGGGTGTGAGAGTCATTGTGCTTAGTCTTTAGTCAATGCAGAGATAGTCGTAGTGGATGGCGGGCTTCACGTCGTGCTTGCCCATGGCAGCACGTGCATCGGATGACGAGTAGGCGGTGCGTCCTATGCCCAGGTGCTCTCCCGTGGGGCCGGTGATGCTCACTATGTCGCCTTCCTCAAAGTCGCCCTCCACCCCGGTAACGCCCACCATGAGCAGGCTCACTGCCTGACTGCCGTGCAGAGCTTCGGCGGCCTTGGCGTTGATGTGCAGTTGTCCCTTGGCAAAACTCTGGCTGTGGGCCAACCACTTCTTGATGCCCGATGTGGGCGCTGCGGCTGGCATGAATTCTGTGTGAGGCACCTCCTGCGGGCGGAGCAGCAACTGGGTGAGCACGCCGTCGCGCTTGCCGTTGGCTATGATGACCTTGATGCCCTCGTCGGCCACCCTGCGCGCAATGTTGCACTTGGTGAGCATGCCTCCCCGACCGAAGCCGCTGCGCTCGGTCTGTATGTAGGGAGTCAGGTCGTCACCGCCCTTCACCTGGGTGATGAGGTGCGATGCTGGGTCGCTGGGACTGCCCGTGTAGATGCCGTCGATGTTGCTCAGGATGATGAGGCAGTGTGCATTCAGCATCGATGCGATGAGGCCGCTCAGTTCGTCGTTGTCGGTAAACATCAGTTCGGTGACGCTCACCGTGTCGTTCTCGTTCACGATGGGTATTACTCCGTTGGCGAGCATCACCTCCATGCATGCACGCTGGTTGAGGTACTCCTGCCGCGAGGAGAAGTTCTCCTTCATGGTCAGCACCTGTCCCACATGCAGGTTGTATTCACGGAAGAGGTCGTAGTAGAGGTTGATGAGCTTGGCCTGCCCAAGTGCCGAAAACAGCTGTCGCTGCTCCACACTGCCCAATCGGCGGTCGGTGTGGAGTTCTCCACGGCCGCATGCTACTGCACCGCTCGACACCAGCACAGCTTCGTGCCCTTGTGCTCTGAGCCATGCCACCTGATCTACCAGCGCCGACATGCGCGTGATGTCCAGCTTTCCATCGGGTCGTGTCAGCACGTTCGACCCCACCTTGATTACGTATCTCATCTCCCTTTCTCCTCTGTATAATGTGTTTTGGTCTCTTCTGGACATTGCCTGCAGCGCTCCTGCCTACGGACTGCCACGGGATTATTTCACGCTTGCCTTCAGTCCGCGTATCACGGCTGAGGAGAATCCTGCGTGCTCCATCTCGTTGAGTCCTCTGATGGTGAAGCCGCCAGGGGTGGTCACCTTGTCTATCTCGGCCTCGGGGTTAGTGCCGCTCTGTTGGAGCAGAGCCGCTGCACCGGCCATGGTCTGGAGCACCACCCGGAGCGAGTCGCCGGCACGCATGCCCAGTTCCACACCGCCTTCTGTGGCAGCTCTGGCGTAGCGCATTGCGTAGGCGATACCGCATGAGGCGAGTGCCATGCCTGCTGGCAGCAGCCTCTCTTCGATGACCATCACCCCGCCCAGTGCGCCGAGCAACTGCTCAATGGCCGCTGTGTGCTCTGCGTCAGCGTTGACCGGCACCAGGAACGTCATCGACTGGCACACCGAGGCAGCCGTGTTGGGCAGGCACAGCAGCACCTGAGGGGCTGCTCCGTTGTGCTCTGCCATCCGGCATGTATCCTTGCCGGTGATGCCTGCCACCACCGATACCAGTGTGTGCCGGCTGGCTTCCAGGGCGGGTTTTATCTCCTGCAGCACCTGCTCGGCCAGCCAGGGTTTCACGCAGAGGAACACCACCTGGGCCTCTTTCACGGCTTCCGTGTTGTCGGTCACCACGTGTGCCCCTCGCTCCTGGAAGCGTGCGAGCTTCCCGGGATGCGGGTTGGCGAGCCAGAGGTTGGCGGCAGGCACCTGGCCCGACCGCAGCAGCCCCTCGGCTATGGAGCCTCCCATGGCTCCCACTCCTATGATAGCTATGTTCATATCAGTGCGTCACGCTTTGTTGTCCTTCTGCCTGATTTCCACTCGGCGTATCTTTCCCGAGATGGTCTTGGGCAGTTCATCCACAAATTCTATAATTCTGGGGTACTTATATGGAGCGGTCACGTGCTTCACGTGATTCTGCAGCTCGATGATGAGCTCCTCGCCGGCTTTGTCCTTCCACTCCTTGGCCAGTACCACTGTAGCCTTGACCACGGCACCTCTAATCTCGTCGGGCACACCTGTGATGGCGCATTCCATCACGGCAGGATGCGTCATGAGGGCATTCTCCACCTCGAAGGGGCCGATGCGGTAGCCCGAACTCTTGATGACGTCATCTATACGGCCTTCAAACCAGAAGTAGCCTTCCTCGTCTCTCCATGCCATATCGCCCGTGTGGTAATAGCCGTCGTGCCATACTTCACGCGTCAGTTTCGGGTCGCGGTAGTAGTATTTGAAGAGGCCCATAGGCTTGTTGTCACCGATGCGGATGCAGATTTCTCCCTTCTCGCCATCCTCACACTCGCTCATGTCAGGGCGCAGGATGTGCACATCATACTGCGGGTTGGGCTTGCCCATGCTGCCTGGCTTTGGCTTCACCCAGGGGAAGGTGCCCAGGCTCATGGTGGTCTCGGTCTGTCCGAAGCCCTCATATATCTGCAGGCCGGTGAGTTCATGGAAACGCTCTGCCACGCTGGGGTTCATCGCTTCACCCGCTGTGGTGCAGTACTCCAGACTGCTCAGGTCGTACTTCGAGAAGTCTTCGCGTATCATGAAACGGTATATGGTGGGCGGTGCACAGAACGATGTGACGTGGTATTTGGCCATTTGCTGCATGATGGCTGCTGCGCTGAACTTCTCGTGGTCATACACAAAGACGGTGGCTCCAGCGAACCACTGACCGTACAGTTTGCCCCATACGGCCTTTCCCCAGCCCGTGTCGGCTACGGTCAGGTGTATTGACCCCTCGTGCAGATTGTGCCAATAGACGCCTGTGGTGAGGTGTCCCAGCGCGTAGAGGTGGTCGTGAGCCACCATCTTGGGCTCTCCGCTGGTTCCGCTGGTGAAGTACATCAGCAGAGTATCTTCGTTGCTGTTCACGTGGTTGGGGCGTTGGAACTCCGGCACATCCGTCCATTCCTTCATCCAGTCGTGGAAGCCTTCGGGCACCGAGGGGCCTATGCTCACCAGCACACGCACACTCGGGCTGTCGGGCATTGCCTCCTTGATCTGCTCCAATACGTATTCTTCGCCACATGCAATGATGGCCTTCACCGAAGCACGGTTGTTGCGATATACGACATCCTTGCGTGTGAGCATGTGTGTGGCAGGCACGGCGATGGCTCCCAGCTTGCTGAGTGCCAGCATGGCAAGCCACCACTGGAAATGACGCTTGAGGATGAGCATCACCACGTCGCCGTGTCCGATGCCCAGTGATTGGAAGTAAGAGGCCGTGCGGTTGCTCAATTCCCTAAGGTCGCGATAGGTATAGGCTTTCTCCTCACCCTTGTCGTTGGTCCACAGAAGTGCCACGGCATCGGGCTTGATGCGCGCCCACTCGTCCATCACATCATATGCGAAGTTGAAATCCTCGGGCACAATAAACTCCAGATGCTGCGCAAAGTCCTCTTCGCTGACGAACTTTGTCTGTTTCAGAAATCTCTCAATCATCTCTTCTCACTCTTCTTTAGACAATAATGCATACGAATGTGGCAGGTTTGCCATTGAGGGCGCGGAAGCAGTGCATGCGCTTGCTGTCAAAGTAGATGCTGTCTCCGGGTTCGAGCACCAGCACCTTGTCCTCGATGGTGAGTTCCAATGTGCCTTGAAGCACAAAGTCGAACTCCTGTCCATCGTGCGTGTTCTGTGTGTATTTCTTGTCGCCTGGCAGCGGATCTACTTGCGCGAGGAAGGGATCCACCTTGCGGTTGCGGAAGCCTCCGGCCAGGCTTTGGTACTTGTATTCATTGCCCCTATCCACTTCGGGACCCTTGCCGGCTCGTGTGATGTAATAGCCTCTCATGCGTGGCTCTTCGCCGAAGATGAGCACATCCAGGTCGATGCCGTAGCGCTTGGATATGCGTGAGAGACGATATACAGAGGGGTCGGCCTCGCCGGCCTCTATCTTCAGGTAGTGCTCGAGCGACACTTCGCAGAGCTCTGCCACTTCCTCGGCAGAGATGTTGAAGATTTCGCGCAGCCCCTTGAGCCTCTCTCCTATTTGCTTGATATTGTTTTCCATACTTGCTTCTCTTGCGTTATTCTGGTTTCTTTATGATGTCTCGCAGTCTGGTCAGATGCTCTTGAGCACCGTCTCCAGCCTGGTGATGAAGTCATCCACCTGTGCTTCGGTGAGGCACAGAGGCGGCAGGATGCGCAGGATGTTGGTGCCGGCGCAACCAGTGAAGCAGTGTCGCTCGTGGATGAGACGCGAGCGCACCTCCTTGTGCGGTATGTCGAGCACCACACCTATCATCAGTCCGCGGCCTCTTACTTCCAGTATGTGGTCGGTGCGCAGCTGCATCTGTCGCAATCTCTGGGCCAGATATTCGCCCACCTTATGCGCGTTCTCCACCAGATGCTCCTGCTCAAACACGTCCAGCACAGCCAGTGCAGCGGTGCATGCCAAGTGGTTGCCGCCGAAGGTTGTGCCCAACTGTCCATATACGGGCTGGAATGTGGGAGCTATGAGAACGCCTCCCATGGGGAAGCCGTTGCCGATGCCTTTGGCCACGGTAATGAGGTCGGGACGAATGCCAAGCCACTGGTGGGCAAAGAACTTGCCGCTGCGCCCGTAGCCGCACTGTATCTCGTCGCAGATGAGGAAAGCTCCGTTGGCATGGCAAGCCTCCTGCAATCCTTGTGCAAACTCGGCAGTGAGCATGTTGCAGCCGCCCACACCCTGTATGCACTCCACGATGCAGGCACACACGTCACCCTTCTTCAACTCGCGCTTCCATGCATCGAGGTCGTTGATGGGGAGGTATGTCACATGCCTGTTGGCATTGATGGGAGCGATGATCTTGGGGTTCTGGGTGGCCTCCACAGCCAGCGATGTGCGTCCGTGGAACGCTTTCTCTGCCGACAGGATGCGTGTTCGCCCGTTGGTGAAAGAGGCGAGCTTCATGGCATTCTCATTGGCTTCGGCGCCTGAGTTGATGAGGAAGAGCTGGTAATCCTCGTAGCCACTTGCCTGGCCCAACCGCTCTGCCAACTGTTCCTGAAGGCGGTTGATGACCGAGTTGCTGTAGAAGCCAAGCCTGGTCAACTGCTCTTGCAGCATCTGCACATAGTGCGGGTGGCAGTGTCCGATGCTGATGACAGCATGCCCGCCATACAGATCCAGGTATTCCTGACCTTTGTCGTCCCACACCTGGCAACCTTCTCCCTTGACAATGTTGATGTCGTAGAGAGGATATACGTCAAATAATCTCATACTTCTTTGAGGCCCCCTCCCGTCCTCCCCCATCGGGGAGTATCGGCCTGTACGCCTGGGAGGCTCATGGGCTCTGTGCTATTTGTTTTGTACTTGAATGCTCGTTTGCGGTATCTTCCTGCTTGGAGAGAGTGGGGACGGAGGGTCAGAAGGCGCTCGCCTTGAGCCTGAGTCCGGCATCCTCGGGCAGGCCGAACATGAGGTTCATGTTCTGTACAGCCTGTCCCACAGCACCCTTCAGCAGGTTGTCGATGCAGCTCACCATGAGCAACTGGTCCTCATAGCGTTCCACATACACCACAGCCTTGTTGGTGTTGACTACCTGTTTCATGTCGGGCGAAGTGCTCACCACATGGGTGAATGTCGCATCGCGGTAATACTCCTTATATATATCCCTCACCTCCTCGATGGGTGTGGTGCAATGAGCGTAAGAGGTCACGAAGATGCCTCTGGCAAAGCAGCCACGCTGGGGGATGAAGAACATGCGTCCATCGTAGCCTGGTCTGAGCTCCTGGATAGTCTGGTTGATCTCCAGTAGGTGCTGGTGTGTGAAGGTCTTGTAGATGGATATGTTGTCGTTGCGCCACGAGAAGTGGGTGGTGGCACCCGGCTTCTGGCCCGCTCCTGTGCTGCCTGTTATGCCGTTGGTGTGTATGTCACCGCTGATGATGCCGGCCTTCAGCGCGGGCAGCAGCCCCAACTGGATGCAGGTGGCAAAGCATCCGGGATTGGCCAGATGCTGGCTTGAGCGGATGGCTTCGCGGTGTGTTTCGGGCAGACCATAGGTATAGTCATGCTCGCCGGCGATGCGGAAATCCTGTGCCAGGTCGATGATCTTTACGTGTGAAGGTATCTCGTGTTCGGCCAGAAAAGCCTTGCTCTTGCCATGACCGAAGCAGAAGAACACCACATCCACCTCTTCAAACGGCATCTCACTGGTGAAGCGCAGGTCGGTATCGCCGATGAGGCCCTCGTGCACGTCGCTCACCAGATTGCCCGCATTGCTCTCGCTGTTGGCAAACACGATGCTTGCCTGTGGGTGTGTCAGCAGTATGCGTATGAGTTCACCGCCTGTGTAGCCGGCTGCTCCCAGTATTCCTATGCGCACCATGCTTACCTCTCTTCTTCGGGATGAGCCAGATAATAAGCGCGCAGAGGGGTGCTGGTCACCTTGATGAAGCCCTTGGCCTCCTCGCTGGTCCAGCCCTTGGCGCCTTCGCCATATTCGCCCAGCTTGTTCTTCACCAGGTCGTTGGGAGTGTCGCAGCCCACTGTCTGGAAGCAGTAGGGACGCAGCTCCAGGGTCACAGTGCCTGTCACGTGCCGCTGGCTGCTGGTGAGCATAGCTTCGATGTCGGGCATGACGGGCTCCAGATACTGGCTCTCGTGCAGGAACATGCCGTACCAGTTGCTCACCTGGTCCTTCCAGTACTGCTGCCACTTGCTCAGCGTGTATTTCTCAAGGAAGCGGTGTGCGCCGATGATGAGCATGGGTGCAGCGGCCTCAAAGCCCACGCGGCCCTTGATACCCACGATGGTATCGCCCACGTGGCAGTCGCGTCCGATGGCGTAGGCTGCTCCTATCTCCTCCACAGCCTGTATGGCCTTTATGCGGTCGGTATATTTCTTGCCGTTGACGCTCACCAGTTCGCCCTTCTCGAAGCCCAGCGAGAGGATTTCAGAGTCGTGCTTGGTGGGGTGCTTCAGATATGCGCTCTCGGGCAACCCCTGTGTGCTGTCGAGTATTTCGCCTCCGCAGATGCTTGTTCCCCATATGCCCACGTTGTAGGAGTACTTCAGCTTGGTGAAGTCGGCCTGGAAACCATGCTCGTTCAGGTAGTCTATCTCCTCCTTTCGGCTCAGGTTGCCGTCACGTGTGAGTGTGATGATCTCCACACCGGGAGCCATCACCAGGAAGGTCATATCGAAGCGGATCTGGTCGTTGCCTGCGCCTGTGCTGCCATGTGCAATGGCGCTTGCGCCTATCTCCTTGGCATAGCGTGCGATGGCGAGCGCCTGGAAGATGCGCTCCGAACTGACGCTGATGGGGTAGCAGTTGTTCCTCAGCACGTTGCCGAAGACCATATACTTGAGCGACTTCTCGTAGTACTCCTGCGTCACATCCAGGGTGACATACTTGGTGGCACCCAGTCGGTAGGCGTTCTCTTCGTTGGTCTTCAGCTGTTCGGGGCTGAAGCCGCCGGTGTTGGCGCATGCTGCATACACCTCGTAACCTTTCTCCTTGGCCAGGTACATCACTGTGTAGCTGGTGTCGAGGCCGCCACTGAAGGCAACCACCACTTTCTTCTTCTTCTCTTCCATAATGCCAGATCCCCTCCCTTCTCTCCCCTGTGCGGGAGCGGTTGCCATGCAACCATAGGGCTTCATGTGGGGTTGTTTTATTGTTGAATACTATATTATTGCGTTTGTATCTGTGCCGGAGCTTCTCTCCTGGCCTTATTCGATGCCTCTCAGCACCAGTGCCCTCATCACTTCCTTGAAGGTCTCCAGCGATGTGGGCTCGCCATGATGCTTGTCGGGATCCCACAGCATGCCGGTGCAGATGCAGAAGCGCCGTCCCTTCTCCTCCAGTATGTTGTGGTTGCAGCAGCCCTGGCATCCGCGCCAGAACGCCTCGTCGTCGGTGAGCTGGTTGAAGCTGACGGGCACGTAACCCAGTGCCGTGTTCATCTTCATCACCGCATCGCCGCTGGTGAGGCTGAATATCTTGGCATGCGGCCAGCGTATGCGTGCCAGGGTGAAGGTGTAGTCCTTGATGCGCTTGGCCACTCCGTGACCCTGGTAGTCAGGGTGTACGATGAGTCCGCTGGTGGTCACATAGTGCTTGTTGCCCCATGTCTCTATATAGCTGAAGCCGGCAAACTTGTCACCGTCGAGCGCCAGCACCGCCTTGGCTTCCTTCATCTTGGTGGCCACATACTCGTGTGTGCGCTCGGCGATACCTGTTCCGCGCTTCTTGGCAGCTTCTCTGATGGTCTCCAGAATAGTATCTACATACTTCTCGTGGGCGGCCTCTGCCACCACTATCCTTATGTTGTCCTCTTGGTCCATTTCCTTCATCTTTCTCTGGCGGGCTTCATGCCCGGCCTGCTCTTGCTTTTCCTATAGTCTGATGTTACGTTTATCCGTTGTTCTCCTCGCTGCTGTTCTGCTTGTCCAGTTGGGGTACTATGCCCAATATCACGCTTCGTGCATCCTCGCGCTCCACTTCTTCGTTGAGCACCACCAGCACTGTGTCGTCGCCTGCCACCGACCCCAGGAAGAACGGGTGTGCGGCAGAGTCAATCTCCAGAGCCACCATGCTGGCATGTCCGGGCGGTGTGTGCACCACCATGATGTTGGCCGAGAAGCGCACGCTCCACCTCTTCTTGTTCTGCTCCTCCCTGGTGGGAGCCACCAGAAACTGTCCTTCGTGAGGCAGCGCATAGGCGCTGTGACCGCTCTTTCCGCGCACTTTGCTTATGCGCAGTTGCTTGAGGTCGCGGCTCAATGTGGTCTGTGTGCAGGGGAAACCGGCCTTGTCCAGCTCTATCATCAGGTCTTCCTGGCTGCACACCACCTGTGAGGCCACTATCATACGTATGGTCTGCAGGCGGGTCTTCTTGTCGTGACGGGTTTGCATATTCTTTCCTTTTCTGGCTGCAAAGTTATGAAAAATCCCCCGCATAACGCATCTTTATGTGGGTAATTATGAATTATTATGAAAATAAGTGCATATTTATACATCATGCACCCCTCTTTGCATACACATTGCACCCGCTTTCTTGCCGTGAGCCAGTGCAGAGCTGCCGTTTGGGCAGTCCGTTTGCCTCTTTACACATTATATATTATATAGGAGGCCAAATATGGTGCCCGCTGGCGGACATTTGTCTGCCCGGAAAGATGCAGTGCGGTGCGGTGGAATATGCAGCGCGCTGCAGAGGCCGTTGCAGCACGCTGCGTTGGCCATCGCAGCATGCTGCATCATCTGCCTCATTTGAATGTGTTTCCCCATAGAGCGAGTGCCGTCTTCATCCCGGAAGCATGACAGAAGCCTTCAAAAGGCAGGAAGAAATCTCCGTACGCAGGTTGCAAACGGCCGTACGCAGCCTTTGGATGGCCGTCCAAAGGCTTTGGATGTGCATCCAAAGGCTACGTACGGAGATTTCAGCCTGCTTCATGGACCATTTTACGCTCGTCCCCCGCATCCAGCACCATTTTGACCCGAATCTGCCATGCTTTTGCTAACGAATGTTAAAGTTGGAAACAAAATTGGCTCATACTATTGTGTGTTGCATAAGAACACACTACATTTGCAGTGTACTATTAAACTAATACACCAAGACAATATGATAGACATCAACAACATCACGTTTGAATATCTGCACGGACGGCCTGTGCTGAAGGATTTCACCCTGTCCTTTCCTCAGGGTGGTGTGTATGGATTGCTTGGCAAGAACGGTACGGGCAAGAGCACATTGCTCTATCTCATCTCGGGCTTGCTGCGTCCCAGCAAGGGAGAAGTGCGTGTGGATGGACTCCTGGCGCAGAACCGTCAGCCCGAGATGCTGAAGGAAGTGTTTCTGGTGCCCGAGGAGTACGACCTGCCAGCTGTAAGGCTGCAGCAATATGCCCGTGTGCTCAAGCCCTTCTACCCACGGTTCAGCGACGAACTGCTGCGCTCGTGCATCGAGGGATTCGACCTGGATATGGATATGCACCTGGGCGCCCTGTCAATGGGACAGAAGAAGAAGGTGTATATGTGTGTGGCAATGGCCACCGGCACCCGCGTGCTGCTGATGGATGAGCCTACCAACGGACTCGACATACTGAGCAAGAGCCAGTTCCGCAAGGTGGTGGTGCAGGGGATGGATGAGCACAAGACGGTGCTGGTGAGCACGCACCAGGTGCACGATGTGGAGCGTCTGCTCGACCATGTGACCATCATCGATGGCAACCGGGTGCTCATGCATGAGCCGCTCAACGAGGACAACGGGCCCGTAGATCTGGAGAAACTGTTTGTAGAGACCGTGGAGGCTGCACGCATGGGTGCCCGCAGCGGTGAGTCGGTAATGTAATCAATAGGAGGAGAGAAAAGTTATGATACAGTTTGATATGAAGCGTTTCCTCAGCGTGGGACGCTGGGATGTGACCGTCAACAGGCGTTTCTATACCAATCAGGCCACAGCTCTGCTTGTGCTGGCAGTAGCTCCCGTGGTGGTGCGGTTCCTGTCGGCCTGGGCTGCAGGCGATGTTGCACTCTTTGGCAGAGATGCTGCCGCGCTCTATCCTGCGATGGATATGGGCTATTGGATATGGTTTATAATGGGCTTTTATCGCTTTGTGTTCTGGGCTCTTCCTGTGGTGTCGCTCAGTTATATGCTTCACAACATGGTGCGCAAGCAGGGGCGCATTCAGGAACTCACCCTGCCGGCCAGCAATGTGGAGCGTTTCCTCTGGCATCTGGCATTCTGCCTGCTGGCTCCCATGGTGGTGTTCTTCGGCTCAATGCTGCTGGCCGATGGGCTCAACATGCTCTTTGCCGCTGTCTTTGGCATCTTCTCGCAGGTGCGCTCCCTCACAGTTGCTTTCTTTGCGCAATCCAGTTTCATGCCGGTTGACTTGGGTTTTGGACTGGTTCATCCCCTGCTTAGTCATACCTTTGGAGTGCTCTCCACGCTCTGCTTCATGAGCACTTTTGCCCTGGGCAATGCCTGGAAGTACCGCTACAATCTCATCTTCACCTGCCTGATGCACGTGCTTATGTGGTTTGTTCTGGGCCTCTGTCTGATGTTCTTTGCCGGTGCATTCCTGCAATTTGCAGGTTATGACTGCTTTGCTGATACGTACTGCAATTTCGACCCCAACGGCACTGTGATGTTCTGTCTGCTTGACCTCTTCATGCTGGCATTGCTGGTGGGTATATGGGCACTGACCTATAAGTTGTACTGCGACGCGCAGGTGACCAGCCGCCGCAACCGTTAACCAAACTCTATCGCTATGGAATTCAAGGAACAGAAAGCCATCTATCTGCAGATAGCAGAGCACCTCTGCGACGAAATTCTGTCGGGCAAGTACCACCAGGGCGACAAACTGCCTTCGGTGCGCGAACTGGCCATGGAAGCAGAGGTGAACGTCAATACAGTAGCACGCTCGCTGGAATGGTTGCAGCAGAAGGGTGTGGCCATCACCAGGCGAGGGCTGGGAAACTTTGTCACCGAGGGCGGCATAGAGGCTGTGGAGACACTCCGCCGCGAGGAGTTCTTCAGCGAGCAGCTGCCCGACCTCTTCCGTGTGATGCGCGCTTTGGGCGTAGGCATCGGCGAAGTGGTGGAGCACTGGCAGGCGCAGATGCAGCCTTGCAGCTGACTTGCATGCAGCAGGCGCGGGCATCGGCAGGCTGTCGTGGGCCAACGGCAAGTATGCTCCGCGCACCCGCCTGCTGCTACAGACCGGATACATTATAAAGTAAAACTCTTAAATTCAACAAACAATGATCAGTTCCTGTTCACAGTTGCGTGCCAAAGGGTGCGCCGATCTCAAGGGCCGTTGGGCCGAAGCAGCCATGCTCACATTCGTATCCATGCTTATCTCCTGCTTTATATCAGCAGTGGGAAGCGCGCTTGACACGGGGATTTCCGGCCCCTCGGCGATTAACATCAATGTCAATTATGATGTTGTCGTTTTGCTCAGACAATCCGGTTTAGGCATCTTCGGTCTGGTATTTATCATTCTGCTCATACCCATGAGCTGGAGTCTCAGCGTGACTTTTCTGGCCAATCATCGTCGGGAGACCGATGATCCCTTTGGCGTAGGCAACCTCTTCACTGGCTACAAGGACTTCTGGCGCGTGTTCAGCAGCATGTTCCTCGTGGGCCTTCTCGAGTGTGTGTTCCTCTTGTTGCTCATCATCCCGGGCATCTGGATGATGTTGCGGTTGTCCATGGTGCCTTATATCCTGCGCGATTATCCCGAGTTGGGAGCCAATGCCGCCATGCGGATGAGTGTGGATATGATGGCTGGACACAAGTGGAAACTCTTCTGCCTCTGGCTTTCCTTCATCGGATGGGCGCTTCTGTGCATCCTCACCCTTGGCATCGGATACTTCTGGCTGGCACCTTACATGCAGCAGACGGAGGCCAACTTCTACGAGGAGGTGAAGGCCGAATACACAGGCGCTGAGCAGTAAGCCCGCCTGGCGTATTCAGGATAACTAATGGAAAGAATGAATCTAATGTATATAGTGATGAGAAAAAATGTATTCTCGCTGGCATTGCTGTTCTCTGCCAGCCTGATGGCTGCGTGCAATCAGATGGGTTCGTACGTACAGACGATAGTAAGCAAAACGGTGGCCGACGCGAACAATGAAGTCAACGCCTATGACTATAAGGACAGCAAGGAGCATGGCGCCGTGGTGGAGCGTAATGTACAGGTAGCCCCCTTCACCGAACTCACTATCGACGGACGTGTCAGAGTGGTCTATACTCAAGGCGAGGAGACCAAGGTGACCATTCGCGGCAATGAGAAAGATCTGGAACGGTATGAGGTAAGGTCAAGGGACGGTGAGCTGTATATCCACACGAAGAGTAGTCTTGTGAAGATCAACAGCAGCTCCCCTCGGCTGACTGCCTATGTGACTGCTCCCATGGTGAACGAGATAGACGTGAGCGGCGCATGCCTGCTGGAGATGCCGCAGAAGGTGGAGCAGAACAGTGCGCTCGAGATAGACGGGAGTGGGGCAGTGAAGGTCAACATTGCCAACATGGAAGTGCATGCACTCACGCTCGACATCAGCGGTGCCGGTGATGTGAAGCTCAAGCAGGTGAAGGCCAGGGACCATGTGGATATAGGGGTCAGTGGCGCCGGTGAGGTGGCAGGCAGTGTGGAAGCAAACGTTGTCAATGTGGGCCTGAGCGGAGCAGGTGACGTGTCGCTCACTGTCAATTGCGACAATCTCGTAAGCAATGTGTCGGGTGCCGGCGACCTCACGCTCAAGGGCAAGTGCCGCACCTTCCGCAAGAGCAAGAGTGGTGCTGCCAGCCTGCATACCCACCATCTGAAGGTGACCGGAAAGTGATGAAACGATTACTGTTAGTTTTTTGATAAGTTATCTTAAGCAGTTCGCCCATCTGCCGCTGATGTGCAGATGGGCGATTTCTGTTTGCTCCCTTTGGCTGCGGGACTGCTTATGCCGCTTGTGCCGAAGGTTTCCGGACGGCATTTCTTCTTCCTGTCCGGTTTCCCGCAATGCCTTTCTCCGTTCCTTTATTGGTGAATCTGCACCTGTGGGAAGGGGAAGCCGATGCCTTGGCGGTTGAATTCTTCGTAGATGTTGCGGTTGAGGTCGAAATATACAGGCCAGTAGTCAGCTCCCTTGACCCACACTCTCACGGTGAAGTTGACCGAGCTGTCGGCCAGTTGGCTCAGTGCGATAAAGGGCGCTGGCTCTGCTTGGATGCGTGAGTCGGCCTTGAAGATGTCCAGCAGCGCCTGTCTCACCGTCTCCACCTCAGTACCATATTCAACCCCTATGGTCATATCCACACGTCGCAGAGGCTGGCTGCTGTAGTTGGTCACACTGCCACTCGAGAGCGAACCATTGGGCACATACACCTGCTTGTTGTCGCCTGTGAGGATGATGGTGTGGAATATCTGTATCTCCTTCACTGTTCCCGAGATGCCTTGTGCCTCGATGAAGTCCCCCACCTTGTAGGGTTTGAAGAGCAGCAGGATGATGCCGCCGGCCAGATTCTGCAGGTTGCCGCTCAGAGCCATACCTACAGCCACACCAGCCGAAGCCAGCAGGGCGGCAAAGGATGTGGTGTTTACCCCCAGTGCACTCACCGTGGAGATGATGAGCAGAATGGTGAGCAGCACATTGATGAAACTCTTGAGGAACGACTGTATGGTAGGTTCCACCTTTCGTCGCTCCATCATTCTTCCCATCACGCGGTTGATAAGTTTGATGGCGTAGCGTCCCACCACGAAGATGAGAAGCGCCAGCAGAATGCTCTTTCCTGCCTCCACTCCGAGGCTTATAAGCTGTTGGATTACTTGGCTGAACTCGCCTTTCTCCAGCGCTTTGACGGCTTCTGTGGCCGCCGCAGTCGGGTCTGCCTGTAGTAAAATCATATTCTTTTGCTTTTATTTATATGGTTCGTCATTCTTTCTCCGCCTGCAAAGATAGCGCATTATCACGTTTTCAGAAACCGCCCGCCCCATTCAAATTTCCATTTTTCCCAATTCACCATCCCATCAGATGAAGCTGTGCAAATCCGGCAAGCAGTCCCGCCCCTTCGCGCAACCCATTCAAAATTCATAATTCAAAATTCTTATTTACCCTTGGGGCTTGATTTCTATTTCAAGAAAAGGGGCTGCGCGAAGCGAGCAATCAATCTCGCCCTTTCCGCGCAGCCCCAATTCATAATACCAAATTCTTAATTCATAATTACCCTCATCTTATTTGACCAGGAACTTCTTTCCCCTCCTTATATATATACCCTTGGGCAGGTTGTGCAGGCTATTGCCCATGCGCACGCCTGAGAGGCTATATACAGCATCGTTGGAGATGGCACTGTTGGTGGTAGAAGCCATTGTCTCCTCAATGCCAGTGGGGTCACTGACGGTTCCTGTCAGCACAGGATACTCATCACCCTCAACTGACCACACGGTGGGATCCCATGCGACAACGGTCTGCTGCAGAGCTGCAAAGTTGTCGTCGGTGAAGTAGCTGATGCCTGTCAACTTGTCATCATAGAGAGTGGGACCAAAGTCCTGATAGTTGTTGTTCCACACCACGATGTTGTTGAACACGCTGGCAGGAGCCGAATCCTTTCTTCCGCCCGTGATGCCATGTCCCTGACAGGTACCGGCAGCATAGCAGTTCTCCATGATGAGGCCGGCACTGATGCGTCCGAGAAGGCCGCCCACGTAGGCTGCACCGCTGGTGATGTTCAGGTTGGCATAGCAGTTGCGCATGACAGTAGCACCGCCCACATTGCCAAACAAGCCGCCACAATAGTTCGACGCAACATTGAGTTTGCCCGTCACATAGGTGTTGCACACATAGGTGGTATCCTTGTAGTTGCCGTGACCAACGTAGCCTGCCAGCACACCTGTTCCGCTTGCATCGCAATCCACTTCGCAATCCACCAGTCCCAGGTTATACACTGCACCGCAGAGCACACCGAACAGACTGTTGTAGTACCCGCCCTTCTTCGTGCAACGGAAGCCCTTGATGGTGTGTCCCTTGCCGTCGAAGTTGATCCAGTTCATATACTGTTTGTCGTCGTAGGTGTCGGCTCCCAGGTTCAGGGGAACCCAGTCGGTCACCTCGCTCATGTCCAGATCGGTCTCCAGGGTAACGTATGTCACTTGCCCGGGCTTCAGGTAGTCATGCAGCACCATCATGTTGTGCAGGCTCTTGATGCGTATGGGGTCCTTGGCAGTACCCGCATATTTGTCCATCTCTCCCATCTCGTTGCTGTAGGTGCCGTCCTCTGCCTGATACACCACCAGGCTCTCTTCGCGCAGCACGGGATACATGTCCTGGTTCAGTGTCTGTCGCCATACGGCATTCACCGATGTATTGCCGTTGAGCTTGTAGCACAGTTCGCCCGTAGAGGCCATCTGTGCCACTTCATTGCCCTTGTAGCAGTCGGTCTTGGTTCCCAGATAGCAGATTTCGAGGTCCGATGTGCTGTAGCAGTTCCTGACAAAGCCGTTGGCAGCCTCGCCGGCGATGCTTGCCACCTGGGCATGAGTGGTCTTCAGGTCGATGTTGCCCACCACATATACATAACTGATGGTACCGCCGTTCAGCTCGCCGCATACAGCTCCCAGTCGGCAACCGTTGGGATGTATGTTCTGCACCGTGGGATTCACCAGACCGAAGTTCTTGATCTGTGCACCTGCAGCCACTCTGCCGAAGAGACCGCCCTCATTGCGTGAGTCGAGTGTGATACTCAGGTTGCTTATCTCATGCCCCTGACCGTCCAGAATACCCGAGAATGTACGGTTGGTGCCGTCCAATTCGTGGTCGTCCGAATAGCGGCCGATGGGCTCCGTCTTGATGCCCTTCATGTCGATGTCATTGTCCAGCACGGCTTTTGCTGACAGGTTGCCCTCGTTGACTATGCTGGCAAACCAGCGCAGAGCATAGGCATCCTTCAGGTGGTAGAATCCCTTTTCATCCATCTCGCTCTTGCCCTTGTCCTGTCCGCAGTTGATGCAGTATCCGTCCTCGTCATACTCATGGGGTGCCACCACAGGCTGTCCCTCGGTGTTGGTATAGCTCACGTCACCGCTGGATGTACCGTCACAGTTGAGGTTGCCGGTGCAATATACCTGCCCGCGCTCGCTGTTCAGTGTGGGATATTTGTCTTCTTTCAACTTCTGGTAGAAAGCTATCTTGCTCTGGTCACCGTTGAGCAGGAAGCACAGTTCGCCGGTCTCGAACTTTCCTTCAGCTGTCTCGGCGCTGTAGCAGTTGCTGAGTGAACCGCTGTTTGTCAGCACTCGGTGGGTGGTGTAGCAGTTGGTCACTGTGGAAGCATAAGTCTCACCGCAGAGTCCGCCAGCCTGATCGTGTGTGGTGCTCACCTGCAGGTTGCCCGCTGTGAACACGTTGTTGATGGTGCACTGTGCCATCTCACCGCCCAGCACACCGGCTCTGATGTCGGCACCGTTGGTGATGTCGGCATTCACTATGCCCACGTTCTTGATTGTAGCTCCCAGTGCGCGGCTGAAGAATCCGGCCTCTGTCTTGTCCTCGCGCAGTATGGTCAGGTTGCTGATGATGTGTCCGCGTCCGTCAAAGGTGCCTTCAAACGCATGGTTCTCACCATAGTCACTGTACAGACCGATGGGTGTGAAGTTGCTCAGCACGCTCATGTCTATGTCTTTGGTCAGGGCAAACTTCAGGTTGCGTTGTACATCGGTGTTCACCTGCTTGGCTATCCATATGAGGTGGTAGGGGTCTTCACACAGGTAGTAGTCATCCTCATCCTGCTCGGGCTCCACGCCATAGGTGATGCGGAAGGCATTGTTCTTCTTCAGGTTCTCCAGGCACAGGAGAGCTTCCTGTGTGGTGTAACTGCCGTTCTGGTAGGCTTCGGCGATGGGCTGATAGAAGTTCTGCTCATAGGCATCGGCCTCGTCGGCGTTCACATCACTCACTGCCTGATACACCTGGTCGTTGATGACGCTCATCTGCAGATAGGCATCCTTGCTCTCATACAGTGCTCCGAAGAGCTGGCTCAGCTTGCATATAGCCTGGTACTTTGCTTCACCCGAGGTGGCAGCCTGTGCAGCGGCAATGGCTTGGGTGAGCTCCTCCTTCAGTGCCATCGAATAGCTGGGGGCATTTCCGTAGTTCACCCAGTCGGGTGCATAGTCATTGGTGATGTGTGTGGCTGTCTCCACCATCTGGGCCAACTGTGCATCCAGTGCATCGCTTGCTTCATCATAGTTGCCCAGGAACACCAGGCGCGGAGTACCCACGAAGGTGTCGGTCTGTCGCTGGTAGGTGCCGTTGGTCACTACACCCAGCTTCAGGCTGTCCTCCACTGCCACTATGATGCTGTTGTCATAGAATCCGTGGCTGAATGCTACACTCAGTCCGCCGAATCCAGTGGCACCATAGCCCAGCAGATTGCCTTGTACATCGCTCACGGGGCCGAATGCATTGGGTGCTGTCTCCAGCTCCTTCTGTCCTTCCTCCTCGGTGAGCAGACCGGTGAACTTCGTGTGGAAGTTGTTCCTGTTGCCGTTGGCATACACAAAGGAGGTGAAGTTGTAGGCCGTCTCTTCTGCTGCATTCTTCAGTTCGGCATATCCGCTGAAGTGCACCTCATAGAGTCCTGGCCGCAAGTCATGCAGCGTCTGGCTCATGTTCACGTTGGTCAGCAGTTGCGCCAGGAACGTCTTGTAGTCCTTGTTGGTCTGCACACTGGGCTCTCCTTCCTCCAGTGTCCAGCCGTTCAGTTGCTGGCTGTAGTCTGCATTCACTATCATGTTGGTGATGTCGTCACCAGGCTGGTAGTTGCTCTTCACCGCATTGTCCAGCAGACTCTGTGCATAACTGGCCTCCTGGATGATGTCGTTGGTCATGAGCTGCAGTTCACTCATTATATATTTATATGAGCCGTTGGGGAACTTCTCACCGGGCTCCACGATCTCGGTCAGATAATTGTTCAGCAGTTCAAACTCCGCTCCGTAGTAGGTGTTGCTCTCCAGATAGGCCAGTATTTCGTTTATCTTCTGCTGGTAGCTGGCGTATGCACTCTCACTTTCCTTGATGGCCAGACGCAGTCCCTTCAGGTTGCTGAGGCCCTTGGCGTACTCCTCGCGGGTGGCATTGTCCAGTTTCTCCAGCGAGTTGATGTAGTTGTCCACCAGCTGGCTGCTGGCTGTCTTCTGCTCATACAGTTCCTTCTCGGTGTTCAGCAGCACGGTGCGGATGTTTGCAAACTCTTCTTCGTCCTTTGCGCTGCTATAGGTGTCTTCGCCTGTCTGATACACTATTCCGTGTGTGTCATCCAGTACGGGGAATTCGTCCAGGTCGATGTTCTGGTAGTAGATGGGGCTCATGAAGGTGTTGCCGTTCAGCATATAGCACAGTTTGCCCGTGCCTGCTGTTTCATCCACAGTGGTTCCGTCGTAGCAGTTGGTCAGCACCTGGGAGGCATTCGTCAGCACTTCATAGGTGGTGTAGCAGTTCACCAGGGTCGATGCAGCAGCCTCGGCCGACAGCCCTGCCTTCTGTACATGTGATGTGTTGATGGTTATGTTGCCTGCGGTAAAGCAGTTGGTCACTGTGCAGGCATGTATTTCTCCGGCTAGCACACCGGTTCTGATGCCGCATTCGTTTGAGATGTCAGCATTCACGATACCCAGGTTGCGTATGGTTCCACCCTCGTGGACACGTCCGAAAAGGCCCGTCTCCTGCGGATCGTCACAGGCGATGGTCAGGTTGCGTATGATGTGTCCCTGACCGTCAAACACGCCCTTGAAGCACACCGTGGGATAATTGACATCGTCATAGTATTTGCCTATGGGCATCATGCTTATACCTTCCATGTCGATATCCTGGGTCAGACGTATGCTGATGCTGTTGTTTCCTTTGTTCACATAGCGTGATATGTAGCGCAGCTCCTTGCCGTTGCTTATCTCATACCATCCTTCGTCGTTGGCTTTCACCTCTCCTTCTTCGGCACCGCACACAGTGCAGAAACCTTCCTCGTCATAGTCGTGTGGAGGCAGTTCCTTGTCGTTGGCGGTGTTGGTGAAGCTCACTTCGCCCACGGGCTTGCCGCCGCAATCCACTTCTCCTTCTATATATACACGCCCGCGTGAGGCATTCAGGCTGGGTATATCATCCTCGCTCAGGTTCTGGTAGAAGCATATCTCCTTCTGTGTGCCGTTCAGCAGGTAGCACAGTTCGCCTTTCTTCATCCCGCTCAGATCATCGCTTGCGTAACTGTTGCTGGTGCTTCCTGTGTTCGATGCACATAGGGTCTCGTGGGTGGTGAAGCAGTTGGCAATGACGGTTCCGCTTGTTCCTTCACCTATCAGTCCGCCCTTCTGCTCATGTTCGGTGGTGAGCTCTATGGTACCGGCAGTGTAGCAGTTGCGCACCGTACTGTTTTGCAGTTCGGCAGCCACTACGCCCACACGCGTTCCTGTTTCGCTGGTTATCTTCGCGTTGATGACTCCCAGGTTCTGTATGGTACATCCCGAACCGCGACCTATGAGGCCCACTTCGTAGGGGTCACTCTGTGTCACGGCCAGGTTGCTTATCGTGTGCCCGCCGCCGTCAAATGTTCCGTTGTAAGTCTGCTTGTTGTAGTTTTCCTCGTCCGAGAAGAGTCCGATGGGGATGAAGTTCGTCACACCGCTCATGTCAATGTCGGCTGTCAGCAGCGCATTGGCCGCTCTCTGTCCGCTGCGAACCAGCAGGGTGAATTCACTCAACTCCTGGGCACTTCCTATCAGGTAGTTGCCCTTGGTGTCTTTGCTCAATTCGGCTCGTCCTCCTATAGCCAGAAAGACGGCAATCAAGGTTAATAGACTCTTTTTAAACATAGTCCTTAGGTGCGGGAGGAGTCTTAGTTAGGTTCTTTGCAGCATTGTCCTCCCATTTCTTCTTGCTGCAGAACGCCTCATAAAGATAGTTTTCGGTCTCTTCTCATTCTCCTGTTTGGGGGAAGGCCGATTCCCTTGGTGGGGGAGGTCGTTTCCCTTGGCCGGGAGTAGGGGAGTGCACTGGCATCTGGCTTCGTCAGCCTCATCCCACGCATCTTCGCCCATAAAGTTACGTCTTTTTTGAGGCCGTTTGCAAGCTTTTGGCCGTTTTTCTTCACTTAGGTGCCATATTTTTCGGAAATTCTCCCTACCTTCGTCCTAAATAAAGACTATACAAGATGAAAGTTTCAGATATACAATCCTCTTCGTTGAAAGACTGCACTTCCAAGCTCCAGCAGGTGGCAGAGGCACAGAGTGAGTTCATGCAGATAGCCATCCAAGAGGCTCGCGAGGGGATCAGCAATGGCGACGGAGGACCTTTCGGCACTGCCATCGTGCGTGACGGAGTGCTCATCGCCTCTGGTCACAATCATGTGTTGGCCTACAACGACCCCACCTGTCATGGTGAGGTAGATGCCATCCGCAAGGCATGCAAGCGTCTGGGCACCTTCGACCTCACGGGTTGCGAACTCTACACCACAGGCGAACCCTGTCACATGTGCCTGTGTGCCTGCATGTGGGCAAACATCAGCAAGATATATTACGGTTGCACGATAGCCGACAACGAAATCATCGGCTTCCGCGACAATAAGTTCGACCAGATCTTCGGTGGCCGCGACAAGTTGGGCGACTATATGACAGAAGTAGATCGCGAAGCCTGCCTCCGTCTCTTCCAGGACTACAGCAAGATGGATGCTACAAAGTATTGAGAACGTCAGTCATCAGGCGAACTCTCTGCTGCCATTGCGCAATCCTCTTCGGGCAGTTCGTAATGTCTTGTGCTTCGGTCACTGAGGTAGATGCTGTTGAGGGTGAAGGCCAGTGACTCCAGGGTCTTTTCTCTCACGGCAGGCTTCAGTTGGCATTCCCACACCGTGATGCAGTGCCAGCCCATCGAGGCCAGTTGCTGTTGTTCCCTCACATCCCTGTTCTGGTTACGTTCAATCTTCGTCCGCCAGAACTCTGTGTTTGTCTTTGGCAGCACGAAGAATCTGCATCCCTCATGCCCATGCCAGAAACACCCATTGACAAAGATGACCGTACGATACTTGCGCAGCACTATATCAGGATGACCAGGCAGACGCGGGTGGTTGAGCCGATAGCGGAACCCTCGGCTGAAAAGGAATTTCCTCACCATTATCTCCGGCTTGGTATCCCTCCCGCGTATAGAAGCCATACAACGATGGCGCTGCTCCTTGGTCAGTTTGTCTGCCATTATTTCAGAGTGTCAATGAAGGTGAAAATGCTTGAATCCTATACTTGGAAGTCCGCAGTTTCTGCTTTCTTCATCAGTTCTGTCAGCTTTACTGGAATGGGTGCAGCTTGCTGGCAACTATTTTGTGTAATGATATCGCTTGTATTCCAACTGTATTGTGCCCATTCTGGTTCGGTCTTTTCTGGTTCAAGGCGATATACAATGTAGATGTCTTCCTTATCCTCTTCTACGTTTGCCGAAGTGGGATAGCCCATGTTGATAAGGTCAGAGCCACGGAATACGCGCGGACCTTCATCAGCAATACGTAAGAATTGGATGCTTCTGTCCTTGTCGTGTAGCAGCAAATAGCGGCTTGACACGAGGTTTCGGGTCAGGCGTACAGAACCGTCTTGTATGTCTGCTTGAAAACCGTAAAGCCCGGTCTTCTTTATCCAATCCCAATATCTCTTGTCCTTTACATATCCCAGTACCACCCACGTTTCATCGGGAAGGAAGTTCCTGTTCTCTCCGTATGGCTCTGGCATTTGTCTGCAAATCTGCATCGAAGGTGTGTTATAGATGCTGTTTGCGTAATATGACATCTTCTCGCGTTGGCTGGTTCGGTCAAGCAGATGCTCCACTATCTGCAGGAGGAAAACTTGAAGTGTAGCAAGTTCTTCATCATCATTCCCAGGTGACAGGCAGAAAGCTCCCAGTCCGGGGATGATTTCATGGAAGCCTCTCAGCCTGCGCTCTATCGTGCCAGGATATAGAATATAAGCGCCGCTTGTTCTGCGAATTGCATCCTTGTAGGCATGCATCTTCAGAAGGTCTGCACGCTTGTATATTCCTTCCTCCTGCTCCAGAAAATATATCTATTCCGTATAGCATTGTTTCTTTTATTTTAGTATCCTATTAACAATATGCCTTTTAGTGGCAATTGTAATCTGTTGCTGACGTAGAGTGTTTCTAAGAATGTTTTAACGGATTGATAGTCGTGAGAGGAACGCTCTTGTCCGTTTGCTTTGAATTTGTATTCATTCAGAACAGCAATAACAAGATATTCGACTTCAACCATCATGCATGCTTGAAAAATATCCTTTAAAAATTGGTTGTTAAATACGGCTCGTCCTGCTTCAACTTCTATTACAATTTTGCGGTCATTACTTAATGCATCTGCAGCGAAGGATTTATCTATTTCGTTATTGTCGCTAAATAAAACAGGGACCAGAATTTGTTCATTCGCAGATTTTCCTGTTTCAACTTTAAAATCTATGGCTTCCAGGTAGGGACGTAACAAAGCTAACATCTCGTTTGATTTTAGATGTTCTTTATTTATTGCATCAACAGACTTGAAGCAGTCAATGATTTGAAGGATTCTTTGAGTTGCCCCTTGTGAGCGAGGGAAAAACTGGAAGTTAATCATTTTTTGTTTATATCTCTTTAATTCCTACTTCTTTTAGATAATTGTAAATACCATCATACCATTCAGGCTTTCGTGTCTCATCTGGGGGCTTTCCGTGGTCTCCATTTGGAACGACGATTATCATGCCTTGACGAGCACGTGTTAGAAGTACTCTGTAGGCATTGATTTGGTATTTCTGATTGATGGGCTTGTTTATTCTCTGCCACACAGTTCCGCTACGTAGTTGATGGTGTGTCCATCTCTTTCTGTCGCCGCTCAGACGAAGGTCTGCATCCCATGCAACGCAAGCCCAATCTATTTCAAGTCCTTGCACCTTGAACTCTGTAAGTGTATCTTCGAGTGCATTGCTTGAACGAATGTCGCTGTCGTCTTCAAGGAACCAATGAACAAAGTCAGGCTGATAACGCACGTTGATGGATATTGCCTTCAGTCGTTCGGCTTTGCTGCTTGCTAACAATCCCATGCGCTCGCTTCCTCTATTGTGTTCACGGAGCCATTGCTTTGCAGTCTCCAGTGATCGAGTCATGGCTATTGGATAGTTGTCCAGTTCGCGCAGGGTAGAAGAGGCTTCTTCTTTCTGGAGCGCTAACAGTTGATTTACAAAGATGCTCACTTTTTCGGAGCGGAATGAACGCATAGACATCTTAAGGTGGAGTTCCTCGCGTGACCTTACCTGTGGACGTATGAGATTCATCTGCTCTGGTGTTACATCTCCTGAACTTATAAAATATTCAGACATATACACATCCCAATCACCGTAGCTGCGATGGATACTCTCTATCCATTCGGTCAGTCCTGCTTCACCTTTGTTTATGCTTTGTCCATTGCCTACAAGACATACGACCACACCCCAATCTGGCTGGCGGTTCATGCACGAAATCAGGTATTCTGGTTCACTATATGGGAAATTCTTTATCCCTTTCTTTTCTCGCATGAATCGTTGCAGTTCTTCTTGCGTCCAGGCGCGTTGCGCTTCATCAAAGATGGCGACATGCTCTGCGGGAACATAAGCTTTGTCTGTGTGGCTTTGGAAGTAGCCTGGTATTGGCACAATCTGTCCGTTTTCCACTTCCGTTCCCTCTAAATACAGGTCGCGATAATGGTGTATCATCTGTATGAATGCCTTTACCTTGCTTTTGGCATCTTCTTTTGTGCAAGCCTTGCGGTTTTCTTGTTTCGCTTTTTGCTTATCTCTTCTGACATAGTCGCGGGTTAAGGCCTCTTGGAGGACTTCGACAAGAGGGAAGTTGCCAGAGAGATATACGGCCTTTTCTCCTCTGTTGAATTGTTCGATGGCTGTATTTAATCCAATAAGAGTCTTTCCAGCACCAGGTACTCCTGTTATGAAACAGATGGCTTTTCGCCTGTTCTCGCGACAATAGTCAATGATTGAGTCCAGTTCAAGTGCAGCTTTATCTATGTCTCCTCCATGTTTTGTGATGTCCTCCACAGTGTTTTCTTCATACAGAGCGATTGCTGCTTCGATAATGGTTGGCGTGGGTTCATAACCGCTTTTAGCCCAAGCGTCATCTGCTGATGTCGGTTGGGAGGCATGAGAAATACTTGCAAGAACCTTTGTTATAGCAACGCCTAAAAGCTTGGCGTTTACTTCGAGGGGTTTATATACGTTATCCTCAAAATGTTTAAGGTCTAATCTGCAATGACGGTCTTTTTCTTTGGGAACAATAAGAATGGGGATGAGTATGCTGTCGAAGCTTCCCTCTTGAAAATTCTTTAAGTCAAGCGCGTAGTCCCATACCTGTACCATTGCCCCTCGCTCGAATTCCTGATTGGCAGTTTTGTATTCCAGGACAAATACTACTCCGTCAATGATGGCAATAACATCTGCACGGCGGCCCATGTGAGGGATGTTATATTCAAAATAGACACTTCCATGTCCAGAATATGGCGCAAGAATATCTTGTAGGGTAGTGATTTCTTCTACCCACGATTGAGATGTCTTATCATTGATGTCGTGTTGAGATGCCAATGTAAGTTCACCTACAATCTCGTTCACATTCCTCTTCAAAAATGTCGAGATGGCATCAGAGTAATAGTATCTTTTTGCTGCCATAGTTTTTTGACTTTTGCAGGCTCGGTGTTTTGATCCGCTGTTTAAGTCCTCATATACACTACTTGTGGGACAGCGCTGTGTGTGAGTGCGTTCTGGGAACTGTCATGTCAATTCCCAAAGTCTCCTTGTTACGTTGTTGCTTGTCCCCTTCCTGTTAAAAGAAGTTCGCACGCACGTGTACACATGTTGCTGCCTACAAATTTAAGACCTTTTTCTCAGAAATACGAATGTTGGGCTTTGGAAATGTTGTTTTGCGTGACATTTGGTTGCATGGTTCGGCTGCTTGGTGAATCGGGAATCGTTGTCTTTTGGTCCGCCTCCTGCATCTCAGTCCACAGATCGCCCAAACAGCCCCGAAAAAGCATCCAATATTACTTTGCGATATATCCAAGGATAAACGGGCAGGTATCCAAGGATGCCTGGCGAAGTATCCTTGCTCCCTTTTTCCCGGGGATTTCGTTGTAGGTCTTCTTCATCAGATACAGAAAGAACGGCAAGAAGAGAATACTAATTGGAACACCTCCCTCCAAAATAGAATGTGATGTGAAAACAGGAGTAGTACTTCATGTGCGATAGGAGTAGTACTTCATCGGCGATAGAAGTTATACTTCATCGTCAGGGGAAGTAGTACTGCTTCGAAAGGCACAAAAACCGTTGATTCCTTCCTTCATCCCAAACCACCCTGAAAACAGCAAAAATGCCTCGGATATCTCAAAAACGTATCGCGCGCGCAATATATATATAATGAGAGGGAAGAAAAGTTTCGTTT
>SAMEA104315427__coassemble_263_pt1 | contig 117824 bp, 83 predicted proteins | sample SAMEA104315427__metabat2_low_PE_043 | metagenome-assembled genome bin SAMEA104315427 (sample SAMEA104315427) | gut metagenome | biome: Monkey gut; feature: monkey-associated habitat; material: faeces | place: China | collected 2013 | reverse complement strand
GCGACCCCAACCTTGGCAAGGTTGTGCTCTACCAACTGAGCTATTTCCGCATTGTACGGGCATAGGATTGCGTGGGTAGAGATGGATTCGAACCACCGAAGGCGTAAGCCAGCAGATTTACAGTCTGCCCCATTTGGCCACTCTGGTATCTACCCAGTAACTGCTTGCTTGCACTCTGGTGTGACTCCTATAGGATTCAAACCTATAACCTTTTGATCCGTAGTCAAATGCTCTATTCAGTTGAGCTAAGGAGCCATTCCATCGTATTTCCTGTGGACGCTGACGGATTCGAACCGCCGACCCTCTGCTTGTAAGGCAGACGCTCTGAACCAGCTGAGCTAAGCGTCCAATGTGCTTCCTGGAGTGTCCTGCCTCGCTTGGCAAGCATTGTCTCCGTATTGCGTGTGCAAAGGTAATACGTTTTTATGTTTCTGCAAAACTTTATGGCAACTTTTTGTAAAAACATTGCACAAAATATCCTTTTGCTTTCCTTTGTGTGCCGTTCTGCACCCTGATGGCACGTGCGTAGCCGTGTGTTTTTGATTTTTCTCGCTTGCAAGAGATGCTGGAGTGATTTGGCTGAGGGGAGTAGGCGGGCAGAATGTGGCTTGGGAGTGCTCTTTCTGTGTATAAGCAGGCTGGATAGGTGTCTTTTGAAGCGTTTTCGTGGGTGTGGGCAGGTGGAGCAAATGCATCTCGGGAGTATTTTCGTGTGTATGGTGCAGCAGGGCAAGTTTCTTGGTGGAAGATGTGGCGGCGGGCATGCTTGGCGGGACGTGTGTCAAACGCAGTGCGCTGCGTTGTCCGATGCACCGTGCTGCGATGGCTGGTGCAGTGCGCTGCGAAGCCCGATGCACCGCGCTGCCATGATTTTGCGAAACCCGTTTGCGTCTCTGCTTTTGCTCCTGTCGGATATGTGTCGTTCGGATACGGCGAAAGCGGAAGCGTGCCAGCGACGGTTGGCCATGCTGCCGGGTGTGTCCGACAAGTCGTGTGTGTGGGGTGGAGAAGCCTTGTGGGCAAAAAAAAGAATCAATATCATCACTGACCTTGATTCCCAAACCTTAAAAATCTAATACCATGAAAAACACTTTTTGCGTGCGGTGCGTACGGGACTCGAACCCGTGACCCCATGCGTGACAGGCATGTATTCTAACCTACTGAACTAACGCACCAACAAAAGTCAAAGAGCGGAAAACGAGACTCGAACTCGCGACCCCAACCTTGGCAAGGTTGTGCTCTACCAACTGAGCTATTTCCGCATTGTACGGGCATAGGATTGCGTGGGTAGAGATGGATTCGAACCACCGAAGGCGTAAGCCAGCAGATTTACAGTCTGCCCCATTTGGCCACTCTGGTATCTACCCAGTAACTGCTTGCTTGCACTCTGGTGTGACTCCTATAGGATTCAAACCTATAACCTTTTGATCCGTAGTCAAATGCTCTATTCAGTTGAGCTAAGGAGCCATTCCATCGTATTTCCTGTGGACGCTGACGGATTCGAACCGCCGACCCTCTGCTTGTAAGGCAGACGCTCTGAACCAGCTGAGCTAAGCGTCCAATGTGCTTCCTGGAGTGTTCTGCCTCGCTTGGCAGCCCTTGTTTCCGTTTTGCGATTGCAAAGGTAGGGCGATTTGGCATATTGGCAAAGCGTTGTGACCTTTTTTTTTTCAAAAACGTGCAATTTTGTTTCCGGCACATTATATATATATTGCGCACGCGATGGGAAATGGGGCAAAGCAGGCTTCGAAATCTCAGGAAATGCCATGGGGCATGTGTGGAGGGGCATTGGGGAGGATGTGATGAGGGCGCTGGGGAGAGTGCGGCGGGGTGATGAAAGGGGGTGGACGGCGGAGTGGGGCAAACGGTGGGGAGAGGTGCTGCATTTGGGGCAGTGCGGTGCGGTGGCCGATGCAGCGCGGTGCGATGGGTGATGCAGCGCGGTGTGATGGCCGATGCAGCGTGCTGCGATGAGGCAGGCAGGGCTTGCAGAGTAAAAAAAGGACACGATGCAGTACTTATAGGAGGATTTTTCGTACTTTTGCGCACGAAAATGAATTTCGCGACAGGCAGGGCTGGTGCTGATGATGCCCGCCGATGCTGTCCTTGTTGCACAATAACAGATAAATGCATTCATCCATATTCTATATGTCGGGCGCCGCGCGTGGCTGTGTGTGCAGAACGTGCCTTGTGGCGCTGCTCATTCTGTTTGCCCTGTCGGCACAAGCCCGTGACGGAAGTTTGCCAGGCAATGACGAGGCGTGTGGGAGTACTCAGGACACCGCTTGTGACAGTCTGTGTGTATCGCAGAAGGCCGGCGCGTCCCCCTCTGGCAGCCTGTGCATGTGGCGGGAGGCCGATGTCATCACGGCAGACAGCCGCGCTCAGGCCGATTCCCTGTTGGCAAGCATCATGGAAGGTGACAGCATTGTGCCTCTCCTTCCGTCCGATTCCCTGCCGAAGGGTGTGGTGCTGGCCGATGTGGTGGTGACGGGTGGCGACTCGCTCGAAGTGGCTGATGCGCTCAACAGGAAGCATCTCCTGGCCAATACGCGCACCTATAGGATGGTGTGCGTGGGACTGCCGCTGGTGGCAGGAGGACTGCTTGCCATGAAGGAGGACAAGAATTTCCGCAGCCTGCGCACCGACTATCTGCCGCATTACAAGCACACTGCTGATGATTATCTGCAGTATTCGCCCGCCGTGGTGATGGTGGGTCTGAAGGCTGCGGGGGTGCGTAGCCGGTCGTCGTGGGGGCGCATGCTCGTGTCGGATGCCTTCTCTGTGGCCATCATGGCAGCTGTTACCAACGGGATGAAGGAAGGGCTGCATGTGCTTCGCCCCGACGGTTCCAACCGCCGCTCGTTTCCCTCCGGCCACACCGCCACTGCCTTTATGACCGCCACGATGCTGACCAAGGAGTATGGGTATAAGAGCAAGTGGGTGGGCTTCGGCTCCTATGCAATGGCTTCCGGCGTGGGTCTGATGCGCATGGCAAACAACCGCCATTGGCTGAGCGACGTGATGATAGGGGCAGGAGTGGGCGTGATGGCCACCGAGTTGGGCTACTTCCTCGCCGACCTCATCTTCAAGGACAAGGGCATCTATCGCCCCCGCATGGAGCGCGAAGTGTATGGGCGCTGGGACAAGCCCTCGTTTCTGGGGCTTCGTCTGGGCGGTTATATTCCTCTGCATAGATACAATCTGGGCACGGGCGACAGGATGGAGGCCGCCGCTGGATGTGCAGCAGGAGTGGAGGGAGCCTATTTCTTCAATCATTGGATAGGCCTGGGCGGACAGTTCCAGGGCAGCAATTATCGCGTGCTATTGCAGGATCAGCCCAGCCGCACGGCGCGTGCCCTGGCCGTGATGGCGGGTCCCTACTTCTCATGGCCGCTCACGTCCCGCTGCTCGCTGGGCACTAAGCTGGTCACGGGATACGTGCACATGGCATCGATGAAGTTGCCTGAGCAGACCATCGCGGCGCGCAACGGAGCCGACTTCGGCACGGGACTGTCATGCAGTTATAAGTTGAGGCAGAACTATATGGTGGCGCTTCATCTCGACTATCACCTGCTTCCTCCGCAGAGCACATACAGCCGTCGCGAGCAGCACATGCTGTGGGCAGGAAGCTCGTTCAATATCATCTTCTAAATATATATGTATTATGGCCAAGGACAGAAAGGTGTATGTGTGTGAAAACTGCGGGCAGGAAAGCCTGCGCTGGGTGGGTCGCTGCCCCTCGTGCCAGCAGTGGAACACCATGAAGGAGCTGGTCATCCGCGAGGAGAAGCCGATGGCAGGTGCTGCCAGGGCGGCTCTCAAGGCTGCCGGACACGACAGCGCGCAGAAGGCACGCCCGGTGCCTGTGGCCGAGATACGTGCCGACGAGGAGCCGCGCATGGATATGGGAGACCGTGAGCTCAACCGTGTGTTGGGCGGCGGACTGGTGCCTGGGAGCCTCGTACTGCTGGGCGGCGAACCGGGCATAGGCAAGAGTACGCTGGTGCTGCAGACTGTCCTGCGTCTGGCAGGCCGCCGTGTGCTGTATGTGAGCGGTGAGGAGAGTGCGCGCCAGCTCAAGCTCAGAGCCGACCGGCTGCAGTCACAGGAGGTGGGGCAGGGCGGTGCCCGGGGCGGCAGCGACCTGCTGGTGCTCACCGAGACATCGCTTGAACAGATCTTTGTACAGATAGAGCAGACCCATCCCGACCTGGTGGTCATCGACTCCATACAGACCATACAGACCGAGGCAGTGGAGAGCAGCCCCGGCAGCTTGGCGCAGATAAGGGAGTGTGCAGCCAGCTTGCTCAAGTATGCCAAGTGCGGAGGAGCCAGCATCCTGCTCATCGGCCATATAAATAAGGAGGGCACGCTGGCAGGCCCCAAGGTGCTGGAGCATATCGTGGATACCGTACTTCAGTTTGAGGGAGACCAGCACTATATGTACCGCATCCTGCGAAGCATCAAGAACCGCTTCGGCAGCACCAGCGAGCTGGGCATCTACGAGATGCGCCACGACGGATTGCGCCAGGTGGCCAACCCCAGTGAACTGCTCCTGACAGACAACCGCGACGGCCTCTCGGGCGTGGCCATTGCCTGCACGGTGGAGGGTGTGCGCCCCTTTATGATAGAGACCCAGGCGCTGGTCAGCACGGCGGCCTATGGCACGGCACAGCGCAGCACCACGGGGTTCGACGGCAGGCGTCTCAATATGCTGCTGGCTGTGCTGGAGAAGAGAGTGGGCTTCAAGTTGGCTTCCAAGGATGTGTTTCTCAATATCGCAGGCGGTCTGCGGGTCACCGACCCCGCCATCGACCTGGGTGTCATAGCGGCGGTGCTCAGCAGCAACGTGGATACGCCCATCGATGTGGATACCTGTGTGGCAGGAGAGGTGGGGCTGAGCGGTGAGATACGCCCCGTCTCGCGTATAGAGCAAAGAATAGCGGAAGCCCAGAAGTTAGGCTTCCGCCGTATGCTGTTGCCCGCTCATAATATGAACGGAATAGACCCTCGGCACTTCGACATAGAGCTGGTGCCTGTCAGACGTGTGGCTGAGGCCGTGCGCGAACTATTCGGATAGCCACTCTGCACAGGCCTCGGCACAGCGTTCACCATCGACGCCGGCGCTCACGATGCCCCCTGCATAGCCCGCTCCTTCGCCGCAGGGGAACAGTCCCTGCAGGCTCACGTGCTGCAGCGAGTCGGCCAGGCGGGTGATGCGCACGGGGCTGCTGGTACGTGTCTCTACGCCTATCACGGTGGCTTCATTGGTCAGGAATCCCCTTTTCTGCTTGCCCCAGATGCCGAAGGCCTCCCTTAGGCGGCTTGACACGCCCTGTGGCATCCAGAAGTGGAGTGGGCTTGAGATGAGCCCCGGGGCGTATGAAGATGCGGGCAGAGAAGCCGAGAGCCGTCCGCTCACGAAGTCGGTCATCCTCTGTGCGGGCGCAGTCTGCTCATAGTTGCCCTGCTGCCAGCAGGTGCGCTCCAGGTTCTCCTGCCATTTCATCATGGCCAGCGGGTCATTGCCGGCGCCTATGTCTTCGGGGCGCAGCTCCACCACCATGCCGCTGTTGCTCCATCTGCCCCCTCGGTTACTGGGGCTCATGCCGTTGACCACCAGCTGTTCGGGGCCGCTGGCAGCCGGTACCACAAACCCTCCGGGGCACATGCAGAAGCTGTACACCCCTCTGCCATCTACCTGTCTTACCATACTATATTCCGCCGCAGGCAACCATTGTCCCCTTCCCTGGCGGCTGTGATACTGAATCTGGTCTATCAGGTGGGCCGGATGTTCCAGTCGCACCCCCACGGCCAGTCCTTTGCATTCGATGTGCAGGTGCTTTTCGGCCAGGCAGCGATATACATCGCGGGCCGAGTGACCCGTGGCCAGGATGACCGCCTCGCCTCTCAGTTCCTTCTCCTCACCGCTTACGGCATCCACGGCCAGCAGTCCCTCCACCTGTCCGTCCCGCATGAGCAGGTCGGTCATGCGTGTCTGGAAGTGCACCTCGCCGCCGCATCGCAGGATGGTCAGGCGCATGTTCTCGATGACGCGGGGCAGCCGGTCGGTGCCGATGTGCGGATGTGCGTCGGCCAGAATGTTCTCCTTGGCCCCATGCTGCACGAAGATGCGCAGGATGCGGTCGGCATCTCCGCGCTTCTTACTGCGTGTGAAGAGCTTGCCGTCACTGTAGGCGCCTGCTCCGCCCTCGCCAAAGGCGTAGTTGCTCTCGGCATCCACGCGCTGTTCCACACGTATGCGCGCCACATCCTTCTTCCTTTCCCTCACGTCCTTGCCTCGCTCGATGACCACCGGGTGCAGTCCCAGTTCGATGAGGCGCAGCGCCGCAAAGAGTCCGCCAGGGCCGGCACCCACCACCAGCACGCGCCTGGCCTGGCTCACGTCGTGGTATTCGATGGGGGTGAAGAGTGCCTCCTCGGGCTGCTCGTCAAGGTATGCACGCACGGTCAGATTGACATACACGGTGCGTTGCCGCGCGTCGATGCTCCGCCTCAGCACCCTTACGGCCTGTGGTTCGATGCCCCTGTCGCTCTTCAGAAAAGCGATGATGCTCTGCTCGTCATAGGCATCCTGGGGCAATATTCTCAGATTGAATTCCTGTGTCATAATGTTGAAATGCGCTGCAAAGTTATCTCCTTTCCTCCTTTTAGGCAAATCCCCGTCCCGCTTTGTTGGCCTTGCAGAACCTTTGCAGGGGCAAAAGCCAGGATGGCGGGTGCATCGGGCGAGCTGGCCGAAAGCGGCTTTCCCAGGCGGGGAGGCGGGTGTGCAGGAGGAATCGCAGGCCAGCCCGCCGCACGGCAGTATTCCCGGCCCGGTGAGCCAGTGCGGTGCATCGGTCATCGCAGCGTGCTGCGTTGGCTGTTGCAGCGTGCTGCATAGGCACATGCAGCGTGCTGCGTCTGACGCGCGGCTCTTCTCCCGTCTTTGCCGCACCCGCCTTCCCGGGGCGGCCCGCCGCGCCCGCTGGCCTCCGTCGGGATACCGCCGGGGACGCTTCGTTCTGCTTCAATGATTGCACAAGTGTGGCGGATGGTGTGCGCAAATGTGCCAATTTGCAGCCTCCATCGTGCAAAATGGCTTCTTTTTGCCTATCGAATGGGATTTTATTGCTACTTTTGCGGTGTAATTTAAGGCGAATATATAAGAAGGTCAAAGGGATGAAAGTAATGAAGTTTGGCGGAACGTCTGTAGGTTCCGTGGACAGTATCCTAAGTGTCAAGAGAATCGTTGAGGCTCAGCAGGAGCCCGTCATCGTGGTGGTGAGCGCATTGGGCGGAATTACCGACCAGCTCATACGTACCGGCAAGATGGCTGTCGAGGGTGATCCATTGTATCAGAAGTCCTTTTGGGAGATAGCCCAGAGGCATGAGGATATGATTAACGCTGTCATAGAGGACGGCAAGGTGAGGCGTGCGCTGCTGGCTATAGTGCATGACCTACTGGAGGAGCTGCGCAGCATCTACCAGGGTGTCTATCTCATCCATGACCTTAGCCCCAAGACCCTGGCCGCTATCGTCTCCTATGGCGAGCGCATCAGCAGCCGTATAGTTGCCGCGCTGGTCAAGGACGCCGAGTGGTATGACAGCCGCTCGTTTATCAAGACCGAGGTCAAGGGCGGCAAGAACTGTCTGGCCACGGAGCTCACCAACAGGCTTGTCAAGGACAACTGGCAGACCATCCCCAAGGTGAGTCTGGTGGGCGGCTTTATCAGTTCCGATGCCGAGAGTGGCGAGGTGACCAACCTGGGACGCGGCGGCAGCGACTACACAGCCAGCATCATAGCCGCTGTGCTGGATGCCGGTGTGCTGGAGATATGGACCGACGTGGATGGATTCATGACAGCCGATCCGCGCGTCATCAGTACGGCCTACGTCATCCCCGAACTCAGCTATGTAGAGGCCATGGAGCTCTGCAACTTCGGTGCCAAGGTGGTCTATCCTCCCACCATCTATCCCGTGTGCGTCAAGCACATCCCCATTCTTATCAAGAATACATTCAACCCCGAGGCACCCGGCTCCATCATCAAGGACGAGGTGAAGACCGATTCCCGCATCATCAAGGGCATCTCCAGCATCAAGGGCACCTCGCTCATCACCGTGGCGGGACTGTCCATGGTGGGCGTGATAGGCGTCAACCGCCGCATCTTCACTTGCCTGGCCGATAACGGTATAAGCGTGTTCCTGGTGAGCCAGGCCTCGTCGGAGAACAGCACGAGCATCGGTGTGAGGGATGAGGATGCCGAGGAGGCTTGCCGCGTGCTCAACGCTGAGTTTGCCAAGGAAATAGAGGACGGTGCCATGTACCCCATGCGTGCCGAGCAGGGGCTGGCCACTGTGGCCATCGTGGGAGAGAACATGAAGCACACGCCTGGCATTGCGGGCAAGCTGTTCAATGCCCTTGGCCGTAGTGGCATCAGCGTGATAGCCTGTGCACAGGGAGCCAGTGAGACCAACATCTCATTCGTCATCGATGCCACACACTTGCGCAAGGCACTCAATGTCATACACGATTCGTTCTTTCTGAGTGAGTATCAGGTGCTCAATCTCTTTATATGTGGAGTGGGTACTGTGGGCGGCTCCCTGATAGAGCAGATAAGGCATCAGCAGGAGAAGCTCATGCGTGAGTTGCGCCTCAAACTGAATGTCGTGGGCATTGCCAGCGGACACAACGCCATGTTTGACCGCCGTGGCATCTCACTCGACAACTACAGGGAACAGTTGCGCGATGCAGCGCCCAGTGACATCCAGCGCCTTCACGACGAGGTGATAGGCATGAACATCTTCAACAGCGTCTTCGTGGATTGTACCGCCAGCCCCGATGTGGCGGGCCTCTATCGCGACTTCCTCGACCATAACATCAATGTGGTGGCAGCCAACAAGATTGCTGCCAGCGGCAACTATGCCGACTACCGCGAACTGAAGAAGACGGCGCAACTGCGTGGGGTGAAGTTTCTCTTCGAGACCAATGTGGGTGCCGGGCTGCCCATCATACGCACCATCAACGACCTGTGCAACAGTGGCGACCGCATCCTGCGCATAGAGGCGGTGCTCAGCGGCACGCTCAACTTCATCTTCAACACCATTTCGGCCGACGTGCCATTCAGCCGCACCGTGGCCATGGCGCAGGAGGAAGGGTACAGCGAGCCCGATCCGCGCATCGACTTGAGCGGCAAGGATGTGATACGCAAGCTTGTCATCCTGGCCCGTGAAGCAGGCTACGAGGTGAGCCAGGAGGACGTGGAGGTGCATCCCCTGCTGCCCCAGAAGCTGTTCGAAGGCACGCTGGACGAGTTCTGGAAGAACCTTCCTTCGCTCGATGCAGAGTTTGAGAAGCGCCGGCAGAAGCTGGAGCAGGAGCACAAGGCATGGCGTTACGTGGCCAAGTATGCCGATGGGCATGCCTGTGTCTCGCTGGAGGAGTTCAGCAAGGACCACTCTTTCTATGTGCTCGAAGGCTCCAACAACATAGTCATGCTCACCACTGAGCGCTACCACAAATACCCCATGCTCATACAGGGCTACGGCGCGGGAGCCTCGGTGACAGCCGCTGGCGTGTTTGCCGATATCATGTCGCTGGCCTGAGCCGGCGCATCTGACCACACCTGGTACAGCTAACTGAATACTCAACCAATGGCATGCAGACGGGCATCTGTCCGCCTGTGGTCTATATATTATAGTAATGTGAAACATCTCATCATACTGGGCGATGGCATGGCCGACTGGCCGTGTCCCGAACTGGACGGCAAGACGCTGCTCCAGTATGCCCATACTCCGCACTTCGACTACCTGGCGCGCAATGGCCGCAACGGGCTTCTGAAAACTGTGCCAGACGGCTTCCACCCTGGCAGCGAGGTGGCCAACAGCAGCATCCTGGGCTATGACCAGCATCTCGTATATGAGGGACGAGGTCCCCTGGAGGCTGCCAGCATAGGGGTGGAACTGGCTCCCGACGACCTGGCCATGCGCTGCAATCTGGTCTGCCTCGAGGGTGACCTGCTCAAGAATCACTCCTGCGGACGCTTGGAGACCGAGGAGGGAGATGTGCTCATGCGCTACTTGCAGGAGCATCTGGGTTCGGAGCGCGTACATTTCTATACCGGTGTGCAGTACCGCCATCTGCTGGTCATCAAGGGAGGCAACAAGCACCTCCTGTGCACACCGCCCCATGACATTCCCGGCAAACCATGGCGCGAGTATCTGCCCAAGGCAGCTGATGAGACTGCCGAGGACACTGCCCGGCTCATACTGCACCTGATGGAGGAGAGTCGGAGGCTGCTTGCCGCCCATCCCCTCAACCTTGGGCGCGTGGCGCAAGGGCAAGACCCAGCCAACAGCATCTGGCCCTGGGGAGGAGGTTACCGCCCCATGATGACACCTCTCACGCAGACTTTCCCGCAAATCAAGCGCGGATCCGTGATAACGGCAGTGGACCTCATACGCGGCATCGGCCGTTATGCAGGGCTGCGCATCATAGATGTGCCTGGTGCCACGGGACTGTGGGACACCAACTACGAGGGCAAGGCACAGGCCGCCATCGACGCTCTGCAGACCGATGACCTGGTGTATGTGCACGTGGAAGCCAGCGATGAGGCCGGGCACGACGGCAATATCCCCCTCAAGCTGGACACCATCCGGTCGCTCGACAGCCGCTTGCTCAAGCCCATTCTCGAGGCTCTCGACCCCGAGGGAACCGGCCGCTTGCAGGCTGCAGGCGAGCCCGTGGCCGTGGCCTTGCTGCCTGACCATCCCACTCCTTGCCATCTGCGCACCCACACCAACGAGCCCATCCCCTTCGCCATCTATGCTCCCGGCATAGAACCCGACAGCGTGCTTACCTTCGATGAGGAAGCTGCCCGCAAGGGAGCTTATGGCCTGCTGCAGGGCGATGAGTTCATCCGCACCTTCATGGACATCGCTGACCCGGCAGCAGCACAGGGCTGAGGCATACGGCCCGGAGAACTTTTCGGGGAAGAAGAAGCCCCCAAGAACCGGGCCGAAGGCGGGCGGCAGATGTGTAGCATGCCCATGCGGGCATACGGGCCAGACAGTTGCAGACAATAACATATCACCTCACAAGGGACGAATAATACTGGTGAAGGTTGGTGGGACAATGGAGAAGGTGAGAAGGCCAGGCGCAACAGGAAGGCGCGGCCATACAGCCACCCGGTTCTCCCCACGACCTCATAAAGACGTAAAGAATATGAAGTACTACAGTACCAATGGTAAAGCACCGCTGGCCTCACTGGAGAAGGCCGTGGTGCAGGGCTTGGCCGAAGACCGCGGCCTCTACATGCCAGAGCGCATCGTACCCCTCTCTCCCGAGTTTCTCACCCATCTGGGCGACTATTCCTTCCAGGATATCGCATGCCGCGTGGCCGACTGCTTCTTTGGTGAGGACGTGCCTCAGGACCAGCTGCATGCGCTTGTGCGTGACACCCTCAGCTTCGATGTGCCCCTGGTGGAGGTGGCTCCGAATATCTACTCACTCGAACTCTTCCACGGCCCCACGCTGGCCTTCAAGGATGTTGGCGCGCGTTTCATGGCCCGCCTGCTGGGTCACTTCATCCGCCAGAGCGGAGAGCAGAGGCTGGTGAATGTGCTGGTGGCCACCTCGGGCGACACTGGGTCGGCTGTGGCCAATGGCTTCCTGGGCGTACCGGGCATCCATGTGTATGTACTTTATCCCAAGGGGAAGGTGAGTCCCATACAGGAGTGTCAGTTCACCACACTCGGTCAGAACATCACCGCACTGGAGATTGACGGCGTGTTCGACGACTGTCAGGCACTGGTCAAGAGCGCTTTCATGGACCACGAACTCACCTCGCACATGCGCCTCACCAGTGCCAACAGCATCAACGTGGCGCGTTTCCTGCCCCAGAGCTTCTATTACTTCTACGCCTGCGCCCAGCTCCAGCGCATGGGCAAGCAGGACAGGGTGGTGGCCTGTGTGCCCAGCGGCAATTTCGGCAATATCTGTTCGGCCCTCATAGGCAAGCGTATGGGACTGCCCGTGAACCGCTTCATCGCCGCCAACAATGCCAACGACGTATTCTACAAGTACCTTCAGACGGGCGAGTATGCGCCCATGGCCAGCCTGCAGACCATAGCCAATGCCATGGATGTGGGCGATCCCAGCAACTTCGCACGCATCCTGGACCTGTATGGGCATAGCGTTGAGGCCATACGTGCCGACATCGCGGGTGCCACATTCAGCGATGCCCAGATAGCCGACACAGTGCGCGACTGCCTGCGTCAGACCGGCTACCAGCTGGACCCCCACGGCGCTTGCGGCTATCGGGCCTTGCAGGAGGGCCTGCAGGAGGGCGAGACCGGCTTCTTCCTCGAAACGGCCCATCCGGCCAAGTTCAAGAGCGTGGTGGAGGGCATCACGGGTCACACCGTGGAGATTCCCGCCCGCCTGGCTGCCTTCATGAAGGGCGAGAAGCAGAGCGTGCCCATGAGCCGCGACTTCCAGGACTTCAAGCAGTTCCTGTTGGCACAGTGAACCAGCGCGCTTCCCGCATGGGCATCGCCACGCGGGAGCGACACATTATATATTATAACAGAAGGGTTGTGTCACACGCTACGTGACGCAGCCCTTCTGCGTTTTCATGCGAGCAGGCGGGGGCGGGCGGGATGCTTGTTCCATCTTGGCATCATTTTGGTTTTCCAGAGCCAATGGGACAGAAGAGCCATTGGAGAAGCTTGCTCCACCCCCTCGCCATTCCCGTTTTCCTGGGCAAATAGGGCAGACGAGGTGGCGCAGACCGATTCCTCTGCCCTGGCACGGCTTTGGTCCATCCCGGCCGGCGGAGATGATGGCGCAGGGGAAGCCTTTCCTCGGGCATTGGCAATGCCTGTGACTCACACCCTCGGCCCGCTGCAGTCCAAGCCCCGCAGTTCTGCTCCCGAAAACGCAGTGCGGTTCATGTGCCCATGCAGCGCATTGCATTTGCCATCGCAGCGCGCTGCGTATGCCCATGCAGCGCCGTGCGTTTTTTGTCTTACCGTGGGTCGGGTCATCAGGCAGCGCATTCCGTCCCCGTCCCGATGCTGCGGCATCACTCCTCGGTATGCACGGTGATGAATTGGGCACCAGACTTCGGTAGGGCATGGCACGGGGCAAAGGATTTCCAGCAAACGTATAGAAAAATACCACAAAAAGCGGTTCTTTGGCAAAAAAAGTGGGCAGGATGGTTGGATTTGTCACAGAATCTTGATAAATTTGCAATGATTATAGTAAAAAAACAAAAGCATGAGGGGAAAACGTTCCCTCGTTGTGCTGCACAGAGGAGCGTGTCGCAAGCGACCAGACATATCCCACAGACGACCAAGGCCAGCGGGCCGGAGGAGGTGCAGCAGGGTAGAGAAATCCCATACGAATGGAAAGTCATTAACCAATAAAAAAGCAATAATCTATGAAGAGACAACTACTCACAGCGATGCTCGGACTGATGTCTGTGCCTTCGCTCGTTGTTCCCGCATCGGCAGAAGGCCTGCTGGTGGTGGGTGCCAACATTGTCATCGCTCCCTCGTCGCGCTATGACGGCGATAAGGAGTGGAGTGCGCAGACCTGGGTCTATAACACTGGCCTGGTGTATGGAGAGGGCAATGAGGCCAATCCCTTCTTCAATATCGTAAGCGGTGTGCCTGCTGAGGACGCCAACGGACACCAGTGGTACGAGGCTGCCTACGATACAGCCACCGTGGGCTACAACGAAGAGAAGCAGGAGCCTATCAAGTGGGAGGTGCGCAACGCTCCGTTCCACAGTGCCGAGAACTACAATGGACGACCCTCTTATCAGTGGACCACCAACGAGGTGATGGCCGACATCTACTTCCGCCGCTTCTTTACCACCGACCGCCTACTGTCGGGCGATGTGTATCTCAGCTGCGGTCACGACGATGCGCCATGCGAATACTATCTCAACGGAGAACTCATCTATCAGCGCACCGGCTGGGAGATAGACCACTGGAATTACAATACGGACGAGTCAGGAGAGGTGACCGACTCCTTCCCCACCTACCAGAGGGGATGGGACGACAACGCTTACGTCAAGCTCACTGACGAGCAGAAAGCGCTCATCAAACTCAATGGCGAGCAGAACATGCTGGCGGTGCATGTGCACCAGAACTGGGGAGGAGCCTTTGCCGACTGCGGTCTGTACACCAGCGTACAGGGTGGAGTGGATATGGGTTACGTGACTCCGTGGACCGGCAAGGTGCTCTTCAACTCATGGGGAGGCTACGATACCGGCGGTCTGCACGACTGGGAGAAACTCTACGAGGCACAGGCCGATGACCAATACACCGTACATCTGCTGGGCAGAAATCCCGGTGAGTGGGGACAGCAGGTGCACTTCAAGACCCCCATCAAGCTGAGTGCCGATAAGGAATATACGCTCAAACTGCACCTGACAGCCAACCAGACTCTGGAGGACGTGACGGTGAAGGTGACCGAGAACGACAATGACGAGGTGGTGGGAGCACAGGAGCATTTCCGTATCGATGCGGGCGAGGTGACCGATTGCGAGCTTCCTTTCGTTGGCACAGAGCTCAACAACATGAAAGTTGTCTTCAACTTCGCCAACGAGGAGAAGGGTACCGATGTGACCATCAGCGGCATGAGCCTCATGGACGAGACTGATGAGAAGGAGTTGTGGATAGGTACATCGTACTTCAACTACTGCTACGTGACCGACATCGATACCATCCGCTCTGAGGAGGACCTCTCTGAGACCTATCAGGTGAAGCAGATCAAGGACCCCGTGATAGACGGTAGGGTGGAGACCAAAAGCTGGATAGAGCCCGACTTCGACGACACGATGTGGAGCGACCAGGAGATGCCGATGGGCAACGCAGGCTATATGCCCGAGCTCAAGAGCATCTGGCCAGGACACATGGGACACCTCGACTATCAGGCCGACGGCGCTGAGGGTCATAACACCAACTACTGGGTGCGCCGTACCTTCACGCTCGACAAGGTCAACGAGCGCCTGAGCTATTCACTCAATGTGTGCCACGATGACTCCTATGAGACCTATGTCAACGGCCACCTGCTGCAGAAGTTCGAAGGATGGACCGACGGAAAGAACCCCAAGCAGGTGCATATCCCTGCCAAGTATCTGCGTGAGGGCAAGAATGTCATCGCCACTTATATCCAGCAGAACTTTGGCGGACGCTTCTATGACTGCGGTATCAATGTGGAGGAAGTGAACTATGATGAGTGTGCCGAGGAGCTGAAGGCTGCCATCGCATTGGCTGAGACCAAGACCACACTCACCAAGGCCATGCAGGCCAAGCTCGACAGTCTGGCCCAGGCAGGACGCCAGGAGCTGGAGGTCAACAAGGATGCAGCCGAGGTGAAGGAGTATGCCAAGAACCTGAAGGCAAGCATCAACACCATCCTCAACTATGCAGGCGACGTGGACATCCTGCTGCAGACCATCGCTATATGCGAGCAGACCAAGGACAAAGGCTACCTCGAGGAGGCCATCAGCGCAGCAAAGGCCAAGATAGACTCTTGTGAAACGAACACCGAAACCAACAATCTGCTCAGCCCCCTGCGCCTGGCACGCAAGCGCAATGCCATGGAGCGCCGCTCCGAGGCTTATGTGGGCAGCCAGCCACAGGCTTATATTGCCGAGACTGCCGATCCCGACTATCCCGACGGAGCCTATTATATATATAATGTAGGGGAGCGCCAGTTCCTCTGCGGTGGTGAGAACTGGGGCACACACCTCGCTCTGGCATACGCAAGTAACGCCTTCCGCCTGATTAACGTCGATAGAGACAACAATCCTCTGGAGCGTGGCTACCGCATCGAGACCATGCGTCCCAATGGCACCATGGGACAGAACGACTTCATCAACTACGGTGGCTATGTGGATTGCGACACTAATGATGCATGGGACTTCCAGCCTGTAGAGGGTAAGCCCAACGTGTTCAACATCGTGCGTGTGAACAATGACCCCGAGGCCGAAACCCTCATGCTGGGCTATCGCGACGGCAAGGACAACAGATTCAGCCTCTCTTACAACGTGGTGGATACCGACATGAAGACTGCCGCCAGCGAGGCCAACCAGTGGATGCTCATCAGTCAGAAGGAGATGGATGAGCTTATGCTGACAGCCACCAGCGAGAAGCCCGTGGAGGCTACACAGCTTATCACGAACCCCGGACTGGACCAGCGCCTCGATGTCAGCGCATGGAGACTGGATATGGGCAAGGGTACCGACAACAACGGAGCAGAGAGCTATGGCCTGGGCGTATGGGGTCGTGGTGGCAACCATCCCGATTTCGTGCTCGAGTCATGGAACTGCACCACAGGCTCTGTGACACAGGAAATCTTCAGCGATGCCATTCTGCCCGGTTGGTACACGCTCACCGCACAGATTTACTATCGCGACGGAAACTACGAAAACCACGCTGCCAAGTATGTGGCAGGCGAGGAACTTGCTTCCAACGCCTTCCTTATTGCAGGCGAGGGCGATGGTAAGGTGACCGGCAAGGTGCCCTTCATCACCGACTACGCCAACAAGGTGCCTGGTCTGGGACGCCTTGATGCATCAGGCACACTGCGCTATCCCGACAACTGCTCCTGCGCAGCCGAGGATTACTTCCAGAATGGATGCTACTGGGCAACGCCCATCCTCTTCGAGGTGACCAAGGAGAACAAGGGCTTCCTCAGCATTGGCTTCGAGAAGACAGACTGCACCAAGTTCGATTGGGTAGTGGCCGACAACTTCCGTCTGCTGTATTACGGCACGGAGAAGCCCACTGGCATCGAGGGTGTAAGCGAGCAGGTAGCTCCCTGGCAGCAGAATGGCACAGCCATCTACAACCTCCAGGGCCAGCGCCTCAGCCGCATCCAGAAGGGCGTGAACATCGTCAATGGTAAAAAGGTGATGTATAAGTGAGAGCAGTGGGGAGGAATGCCCTTGGGCTTCATCCCCAATGCCGAACGGCAGTCAGCTCGGTCGTCAGACCAAGGTGATGTATAAGTGAGAGCATTGGACTCTCTTTGAATGACAAGCAGAGAGGGGTGGGTCGCATGGCGGTCCGCCCCTTTGCTGTCTGTGCAGCGGGCTTGCGCAAGCGGTGCGGCATGCTGTGCCGCGCGTGCAGAGCGGCCGTCCCTTTCCCGCCAGTCTGTAAACATTCTCCCCGTACTTGTGTGCGGGGTGCGAAAAAATCCGTATCTTCGCACAGGAAACTATTATCCAGGAGGCTAGACAAAGGCTTCCTGCCAACCAACAACACATTTATAACACATGAAGAAAAGCATCTTATCACTCTGCCTGCTGGCTATGTTCTCGGTGGGCACAAAGGCACAACCCACACCGCGCCACGAACTGACACCCACTCCACCTATGGGATGGATGACATGGAACATGTTCAAGGGCGACATCAACGAGCAACTGATACGCGAGACAGCCGATGCCATGGTGGCAAGCGGCCTGGTGGAGGCTGGCTACAAATACATCTTCATCGACGACCTGTGGCAGGGAGGACGAGACGTGCGCAACAATATCATCCCCGACCCAAAGAAGTTCCCGTCGGGCATCAAGGCGCTGGCCGACTATGTTCATGCGCGTGGCATGAAGCTCGGAATCTATTCCGATGCCGCACAGCTCACTTGCGCCGGCGCTACCGCCAGTCTGGGGTTTGAGGAGCAGGATGCCCGCACCTTTGCTTCATGGGGCATCGACTATCTGAAGTATGACTACTGCAACGCACCTGAGGACAGTGCCACGGCGCGCCGACGCTACCGCGCCATGGCCGACGCCCTGCAGAAAAGCGGACGCGACATCGTGCTCGGCATCTGCGAGTGGGGTCAGCGTCAGGGCGAGGAGTGGTGCGAGCATGTGGGCGGCCAGCTCTGGCGCACCAGCTACGATGTGCGTGACATGTGGAAGGACGAAATCCACCAGGGTGGCATGGGCATCCTGGACATCATCAACATCACTGCTCCCCTCAGTCCATACGTGCGCCACGGCCAGTGGCCCGATATGGATATGCTGGTGGTAGGGCTCAACGGCAAGGGCGGACCATCGAGCGACCTGGGCGGCAAGGGCTGTACCCAGCATGAGTACCAGACTCAGATGAGCCTCTGGTGCATGATGTCATCGCCCCTCGCCCTGTCAAACGACATGCGTAAGCTCACTGCCGACGACCTACGGATAATCTCCAATGCCGAGGCCATTGCCATCAACCAGGATGCGCTGGGCAAGGCAGCCGAGCGCAAGGTGTGCCAGGACGACCAGCAGATCTTTGTGCGCGAACTCTCGGGCGGCCGTCATGCGGTGGCGCTGATAAACACCGCCGACCAGGACAGGCGCATCACCGTGGATTTCCGTTCCCTTGGCCTCACCGGCAAATACCGCCTGCGCGACATTTGGGCGCACAAGCAGATAGCATCCAAGGCCACCAAGTGGACCGGCACAGTGGCTTCCCACGAGACCAAAGTGTGGTTGCTGGAGTAAAGTCAACGTATAGAATGGAACTATGCAAGGCGGCGGGGAGGGTTGAAGAAGACCTGTTCCTGCCGTTTTCGTTTGTGCTGGGTAGTTCCGTCTTGTTCATTCCGTGAATTGCGGGAGATCGGTTGGTGACAGAAGCAGAAAGTTTGGATAAGCTGTTGCACTTAGGAAACGAATTCGTATATTTGCATTCTTAATTGTAATCTATAGAGGAAAGATATGGCAACTTACACTATAACATTGAACGAGCGGACCGCGAGCGGGAAGGCCCTGATGGCATATCTGAAGGCTCTTGGCGTGCTGGTCCAAAAGGTTTCCCCCAATGCAAAGGGCAGTTATCTGCGCTCACAAGAGGATATCAAGGCTGGTCGCGTGGAGAAGTTCGCTTCTTCCGACGAGATGTTTGATTCGCTGGGCATCTGAGTGCACATGTATGAGATAAGGATGACAAGGACGTTCCGCAGGGATACGGAACGTTGCCGCAAGCGTGGCTACGATATGGAATTGCTCAAGAGAGCGATTCGGGCGCTTGAGGCCGATGGGGTGTTGCCTGCATCGTATCGTGCTCATAAACTCGTGGGGAACTATGCGGGTTGTTGGGAATGCCATCTTAAAGGCGACTGGTTGCTGGTGTGGGAACAAAATGACAGCGAACTAACGTTGCTCTTTACGGGTACGGGTACGCATGCCGACCTCTTTGGATAGATTCTTTTCCTCAGTGGACTCCTCCTTGCGTCCGTATTCGCTTAATGGCAACGAGGCTTCCTTGAGGGTGGAAAGTGAATTGCCAATGGTATCCCAAACTGTTGGGTAAGACCATGTATTGCATGGCTCCCTTCTCTGTCGCATGCTCAGTCAGAAGAAAGAAGGCGAAGGGAATGTTGTGCTATGATATAGTTAAACAAAGTTAAAGGCGGCGGGAGCGGGCAAGGAATGCTTGGTCCCGCCGTTTCAGGTGTAAAAGGACATGACAAAGACAGATATGAAAAGTATGATGAAGACTATGGCCCTGATGGGCGCAACAGCGGTGGCTCTCGCAGGCTGCCGCTCGGCGAGAGTGGATAAGACTGCTGCTGGCGATGAGCCAAACTGGAGTGTGAGCAAGGACATCGACGGTTCCTACCTGGTGCTGTCGGATGCACAGCGCGAGATGGTGGGGCAGAACAATGACTTTGCCTTCAATCTCTTCCGCAAGACCATGGGTATGGACTCCCGCGTAATATCGCCCTTGAGCGTCACCTACCTGATGAGCATGCTGGCCAATGGCGCCGGCGGCGACACCCAACAGCAGGTGCTTGCCACCCTGGGCTGGGCAGGCAAGGGACAGAACCAGCCTACGCTGAGGAACATCAACGAGTTCTCGCGCATGATGATGGAGAAGGCCGGCCATATGGACAGGGATGTGAAGGTGAACATTGCCAATTATGTGGCAGTGAACAACCGCTTCAAGGTGAACAGTGAGTTCCAGAAGACGGTGGAGCGAAACTATAAGGCGGGCGTTGAGAGCCTGGACTTCACTTCCCCCAAGACGCTCAAGCGCATCAACGGCTGGTGCTCCGACCAGACCCACGGCATGATTCCCAGCATCATCGACCAGGTTGATCCACAGGCTGTATCCTACCTGATGAACGCCATCTACTTCAATGGAACGTGGGCTGATAAGTTTGACAAGAAGCAGACCAAGGTGGAACCTTTCCGCGGCTATACGCGTGACATGAAGCGTGTGAACATGATGCACCGCCACGACGACTACTATTATGCCGACGGCGAAGGCTACCAGGCTGTGCGCATCCCCTACGGTAACGGGGCATACAGTATGATAGTGCTGCTGCCTGCAGAGGGCAAATCGGTGAGTGAGATAATGGCTGGGATGAACGGAGAGAAGTATGAGGCTTTGCTCGGCAACATGGCTGAGTGTGACGTAGATCTGAAGCTCCCGCGCTTCACCACCGAGGTGGAGCAGCCTCTCAATGAGGTAATAGCAGAGCTGGGCGCGCCGCTCATCTTCACCCCGCAGGCCGACTTCCGCCAGTTTGCAAGCGGCCAGTTCAGCGTGTCGAAGATGCTTCAGAAGGCCAAGATAGAGGTGAGCGAGGAGGGTACAAAGGCCTCCGCTGTGACGGCCGCCATCATGTGTATGAGTCTGATGCAGCCTGAGGCTAAGCGTAGCGTGGTGTTCCATGCCGACCGCCCCTTCGCTTACATCATCAGCGAACGCAGCACCGGCAACATCTTCTTTATGGGACAGTTCACCGGCGAGTAAGATAAGACCGTTTCCTCATCGCCATGGACATACAGGTCAGTGGCGACGGAAAAGCCCGAGGAGTGGAGCGCATGGCTTCATCCTCGGGCTTCCTGTTTCGTGCCCATACCATTGGCTGGCCGTCCGACTCTGGCATGGGTGGTCAGATGCACCGCGCTGCATGTGCCATCGCACCGCGCTGCGTTTGTCATTGCAGTGCGCTGCGTTTGTCATCGCACCGCACTGCGTTTCTTGACGAAGTTTGCATGGTGCAGGGTGGGGGCGTTCTGCGATTGGGCTTGCACCCTATAGGCGCGAAACCTCCAATCTGCTGACTTCATTTTATCAGGAACTTGCGCGACTTGCCGCCTGCGTGTGCCACATAGGTGCCACGGCGCAGGGCCAGGCTGCGGAGCAACTTGCTGTTGAGGTTGCCGCGCAGACTTGCCACCATGCTGCCGTCGGTGGAATACACGCACACCACTCCAGGATGCCCCTTCTGTGCGTCCCCTTGCACTTTGCTGACGGCTGTGGGGAGCAGCGAACCCTTGTAGCGATAGTTGAAGCGGCCGTTTGGCGCACAGTCGCCATTGGCTATGAAGTCGAGAATCTCGGTGGTGAGCAGGGGCGTGTTGTCCGTCCACTTGAAGTCGAAATCCACGTCCTCGAGCATCCCGAGGCTGGCACGCGACACTGCGTACATCATCTCCTTACCCTCCTTGACGCATGTTACCGCCTCCACGTTCTGCCATGACTTGGTTTCGCTGTCCCAGCGCATGAGGGTGGGTGTGACGCCCGAACGGCTTATGCGGTAGTCATACCCCTCCCACCCGGTGGTGTAGTTCTTATCTACATTGAGCAATACGCTCATGTAGTCGGTGGCTATGGAGTGCGATGCATAGGGGATGTATTGTGCGGCGCGGGCGTATAGGTAGAGGCTGTCGGCATCGCGGCTCACCTTGCATGCCACTATGTCGGCACTCTTGCGCTTCATACATACGGCTTTCATGGCCGATGTGGAGGTGTAGGCCACATCGCCCGGCTCGTCGAGGAATTCGGGTGTGATGTCGGCCCATTGGGCAAAGCCCAGTTCGGTGTTGATGGTGTGGCACACTGTGGGTGCGGGTATCTTGTTCACGCCACGGTAGCGGCGCACGCCAGAGACCATCTGCATGTAGTAGTTGTCGCGTATGAGAGGCTCCGAGCTGGGCTCTATGTCGCGGTTGAACTCCTGGTTATATACATCCACAAAGTAGGTTTCGCCTATGGCCTTGGCCGCTCCTGGGCGTGTGTAGCCCTTCTCGCCCTCGCTCTTCACGATGAACCTCTGTGCCATCCACTCGTTCCACTGTGTGAGCATGAGCACTTTGGGATGCTTGCTGATGGCCTGCTTGAGCTGTTCGGCAAAGAACTTGCCGTAGGGAGTCACGCTGCACAGTCCGTACTTATCCACCGCCGGCTCCCTGCCGTTGCTGTAGCTCTTGCCTATGCTCGAGCTGGGATGCATGGCTGTGGAGACGGTCATCTGCTCATACACAGTGCGTCCGGTCTCCTTGGAATAATTGATCTTCTGGGGGTAGAAGGCGAGCCAAGGCCATTTGTCCTCCCCTTCCTCCCATGCCCAACTGTGCCGCATGGTGAAGTGGTCGCGTATCTCCTGGCTGATGTCGGCCTTTGCCGAGGCGTCGATAAGGATGAGCGGCTTGCCGTTCCAGCGGAACCAGTACTTGTCGTTGGCCGCTTTCTTGTACCATTTATTATAGAGCTGTGTCACCACCCCTGCGGTGTTGGCGTGGCAGCAGAAGGCCAGCTTGGGTGATGGAAGCCCCAGCGAGGTGCGTCGGTCTATCTCGTCGATGACCACCTGCACCTGTGCATCGTAGGTGAAAGCGTTGGTCACATCGAAGAAGTAGAAGTCTATGCCCGCATCGGTGAGCATCTGCATGTGCTTGGCCACGATGAAGCGGTCGCCCCCGCTATAGTATCCCAGCGCCGGTTTGCTGCCCCAGTGGAACTGACCCTCGGCACCCCATGCGGGCGAGTCAGGGTTCTTCTCCAGCAGTCGGGTGATGTCCTTCACCTCGGCGCCGTGCTGTCCGTGCCACACATAATAGAACATGCCCACACGGCACGCTGTATCTTTCTTTGTACGGCTTACGCCCATGTCGGATGAGGCCACGTTGCGGCCCAGCCCGTCGCAGCACACCCATGTGTCGCTCATTACATCCACACTCTGTCCCATGGCCAGCGATGCGGTGGTCATCAGCACGGCTGCTATGGCCGTGCACCTCTTTGTCTTGGTTGTTTTTGCTCTCATCTTAGTTCTCAGGTTTATGGTGGTTTGAATGTCTTATTATAGAGAGTAATGTGTTTCTTGCCGGTACGTGGATTGTGGGGCGGGTGTCAGGTGGTGGCTTGTGCCGCCTTGGCCTTCTTCCCGGAGTTCAGTGCCACAAGCATTCCGCCTATGAGCACCATGCAGCCCAGTAGCGCCATCCAGGTGACGCGCTCGTGTAGCACCACGGAGCCCACCGCCATGGTGAGCAGGCTTTGGAAATATACATAGTTGGTGAGACGCACAGCGCCCAGCACCTTCATCACCCTGTTCCACACCAGAAAACCGCCTGTGGAGGCCACCAGTCCCAGGAAGAGCAGGTTGCTCAGGACGGGTGTGCGCATCAGTATGGCGGTATCGGTGCAGAGCGGATGCACAAGCAGGAACCAGGGCAGTATGGTGAGCACACCATAGCCAAAGACCTTGCGTGTGAGAAAGACTGCCCCATAGCGCAGCATCACCCTGCGCATGAGCAGTGAGTAACAGGCCCAGGTGCACGAAGCACACAGCGCCAGGAGGTCACCCCGAAGGTTGAGGTGCAGGTAGAGCTGTCCGTTGAGCACTACCAGCACCACGCCCACGAAGGCACACAGAGAGCCGAACGCCTGGCGGCGCGTCATGCGTTCCGACTTGTAGAAGACTGATACCACGAGTGCCGTGACAATGGGCGTGGTGCTCACCAGTATGCTCACATTGGCCGAGGTGGAATATACCAGGGCCATGTTTTCGGTGAGGAAATACAGAGAACCGCCCATGATGCCCAGGCCCATGAGTGACAGCTCGTCGCGCACACTGCCCGACCACATGTGCCGGTGGCTTACTGCCACCATGCACACATAGGCCAGCAGGAACCGATAGAAGAAGATGTCGGCAGGTGTAAGGCCATATCCTATCAGCACTTTACTGCTGACAAAGGTGGTGCCCCATACAGCCACCACAAGCATTGCTCCCACATGCCCCATCCACTCCTTCATATCAGCGTACCATTATCTTACGTCCGTCCTTGATGTAGATGCCGCGTTGGGGAGTGCCAGTAATGCGGCGGCCCAGCAGGTCATAGAGGGCTGCGGGCTGTGCAGAAGCATCATCGGCACCAGTCACTTCATGGATGCCGGTGGCCAGTGACACCTGTATGGGCTCGCTCCAATTGCTTGTGGCGAATCCGTCGGCCAGCGCACGCACACGATAGGTGTATGTAGCATCGGCGGTCAGATTGGTGAAGGTGTAGGCGGTGGCAGCGGTGGTCACAGTCTGGCTCTTGCTCTTGTGGGCCTGTGCACGTTTGCCGATGGTCTTCACAGGAGCCTTGAAGAGTGTGCTGAGGTCGTCATCGCTGAAGGTGCCGTCGAGCACAATCACGCGAGATACATAGGCGCGGTTGCTGGAGTAGAGCACCACCTGGCAGCCTTCAGACACATCCTCGATGGGTACTGCGAAGTAGGCATCCTCCTTCTCCAGTGTTGCTTCGCCCAGCAATTCGGCCTGTCCGTCTCCTTCGCTGTAGCCGATCTGCAGCTTGTTGTTCTTTTCGTTGAACCAGCGAGCCACTATCACCACGGTGATGACGTCGTTGCTGGGGCTGATGGCAGGCGTTGTGAGTCTGCCCGCTACACTGCTGGAACCCATCTTCACTTCGTTGCGGGGTGTGGTGAACAGCTTCAGGCCGGTCCATCCAGCGGTATGGGTGTATTTGTTGAGATTGCTGGCGATATCCTGGGTGCCGTCCTTGGTATTTCCGTTATTGAAGCCCTTGAAGTCCTCGTCCAGCATGATGCTCTCCTCGATGCTGCCTTCGTTGCTTCCGGTGGCGGTCAGTTGCACCTCGTAAGATGTAGCGCCCTCCACCTTCTGCCATTGTGCGGTGAAGCCGTTGGCGGTCATCTGGGTGGCAGGCAGTGCGGTGGGAGTGGCCAGTTGGGGCAGAGCCTTGCCTCCGTCAAAGGTGAAACTGATGAGTCCGTTCTTCTCTGCAATGTTCTCGATGGGTCGTCCCATGAACTTGCGACCGTTGCTGTTGAGGTTGTAAAGCTTGGCAGCAGGGTTGCTGCTGTCGGTCAGTGCAGTCTTCTTGGAAGTTCCCGGCCATGTGTCGCCCGCAGTGTTGTAGTGCGACAACTTGCCATCGGCTGGAATGATGGTCATGCGCTGGTGGCTGGCCACATTGTTGACGGTGTTCTGCTTCCATGCATTGCTGTTGAAGTCAACGTGCAGGATGAGCATGCCATGTGCGGGAGCATAAGCATCCCAACTCTCCTGCTGGTGGTTCTCGAGCAGGTAATACTCACCGGGGAACTTGGGGTTGGCGTTCCTGATAAGGTATGCCACTGGCTCCTTGGTGATGGCCGGCATGTCATTCACGTTGCAGGGCTGTGTGAGTTCTACGGGTGTGAGCCATCCGCAATACATGCGCTCGTAGCTGGTGAAGGGAGCAGGAGTCTCGCCGTAGCCGTCCTCGCCGTTGTACGAACCATAGTCCATCAGATCCCACACGTTCATGCCGAAGTTCTCTCCATCGGCGCTCGTATCGTACATGTCGGGGATGGCCAGGCAGTGGCTGAACTCATGGCAGGCTGTGCCAATGCCGTCCATCTTGTTGCCCGAGGAGCCGCGCAGCTCGCTGGAGCAGGCATAGGTGTCGATGGTGACTCCGTTGATGGTGAGGGCACCAGGGCCGTCATTGTACTTGGCAGCCTCTGAAAGTTCAAACTCATGCGGCCAGATGGTGTTTGCAGGTGCATCGGCATGCTCGCCGTAGCCTGCATATACCACATATACCTGGTCCACATAGCCGTCGCCATCCCAGTCATATCTCTTGAGGTCGATGCCTGACACGGCCAACTTCACGGCTTCGGCCACCATCTCAGCGGCATGTTTGTCGTTGCCGTCACTGTCGTTGTCGCCGTAGTAGGAGAGATTCTTGCTCAGTGTGACGGGTCCCATGACGTCGAAGTCGAGGGAGAACTTGCCGTAGCTCTGGCTCAGGAAGTAGTCGCGAACCGAGCCCGTGCAGTTGTTGTCCGAGTATCCGGCCTTATTGAAATAGTCATTGTATTCGGCCTGGGTATGCTGCATCTTCTTGTCCTTGTAGTTGACCAGAATCACGAGGCCCTTTCGCTCGCCCGAGATAGGGTTGGTCTCAGCACCCCACGCTGCCTTGTGCTTGGTGCGCTTGGCTATTCGGTGTGCGTTGCGTGCCTGCACCTTGGCCTGCAGCTTGCTCTGTGCCTGCTGCAAGGATATCTCTTGGGGGATGTTCTCTTCGTTCATTACAAAGGCGCGGCCGTCTGCTGTCTTCCAGTAGTGATAGTTCTCGTCACCGCTCAGTGTGGCTGTCACCTGGGTGCCGTCGCTTAATGTCAATGTGCGCTGTGTGCGCCTGGCTGGCACTGCACTTGCAGTCAGGGTCAGCATGGCCAGCGCGATAGATAGAATGATTTTCTTCATAAAGTGATATTGTTCAACGTATATATACTTTCCTTACACTATTGTCGGGGTAGCGCAGCACATAGATGCCGGCGCGCAGGGAGAGGCGATGGATCTCGTCGGCTTGGCACTCGGTGACGAACATACCGTCGGTGGCAAACACGCGCACACGCTGTTCGCTCTCCTGCATATCGCTGATGCCAGTAGCCAGGGTGCTGAATGCGGCGGGCACCGACCATGCTCCGTTGAGGTAGTCATCGGCCATAGCCTGCACCTCGAAGGTGTATATGTGGTTCTCCTGCAGTCCTGTCACCCTGTGGCTGGTGCCGTTGATGCTGTCGGCCAGGCACACTACATCCTGTCCGTCAAGTACCTTCAGCCGGTAGCATTGTGCTTCAGATACGGGCTGCCAGACCAGAGTGGCTTCGGTCTCACCTGTTTCCTGGGCTTCGAGACCAGTGGTGAGAGCCAGTGTGCCGCGTGGCATGAACTTCAGTGTTACCAGTCCGTCTTCATCCTCCTGTATATCCACGATGGGCTTGCTCATGTATTTCCCCGTGAAGAGAACGCTGGCCGGTGTGGTGTTGTCCGTCAGTTCGTGGTTGTCAGAGGTGCCTGGCCACAGATTGCCACGCAGGCTCTCCACCCACTGGTCCAGCGAAGAAGCGTTGTTGCTGCCTATAAGCTGGTTGTTGGCAGGGATGATGGTCATGCGCTGATGGTTGGCCTGCACGTTCACGGTGTTGCTTGTCCAGGCTGTGGCAGAGTAATCCACGTGTGTGATCATCAGTCCGTGTCCGCGGCTGCCGCACATCTTCACGTCCCATCCATCGGCCTGTCTGTTCTCCAGGATGTAGTATTCATTGGTGTTGAAGTCGCTCACCACCTTCCATCCACAGCCTCCCTTGGCAAAACTATGCAGGTGCAGAGTGGTGGGTTCGCTCACTGTCTGAAGCTTTTGCCAGCCCATGAAGTCGCGTTCATAGGCGGTGTAGCCCACGGGGGTGAAGCCATTGTTGGCATATTCACCATAGTCCATCACGCTCCAATAGTCCATGCCGAAGCATGTGCCACGTGTGTCGTAGAAGTCGGGCAACCCCAATGCATGGCTCAGTTCGTGCACAAACACACCCACACCATCGGGGATGGATATGTATTCTCCTGTGGAGAGTTTCTTCATGCGGCTTTCACAAACGGATGAGTTGGCGGCAAAGCGGATACCGCCGATGGTGCTTGCACCGCTCACCTCCTTGGGCCAGATGGCATTCTCATCAGTGCTGTTGCTCTCTCCCAGCCCGGCAAAAACGAACATCACCAGGTCAACAGCGCCGTCGCCGTCGTTGTCATAGAGGCTCCAGTCTGTTCCTGCGGCCGTGGCTTTGCTGATGGCTTCAGAGCAGAACTTGTCATAGTTGATGTCCTTGCGCTTTCCGTCGGCCGAGTTGGCGCCGTAGTAAGCGTATCCCTTGTCGAGCTTGACGGGACCGATGGCGGTGAACTCAGGCTGGAATTCTCCTCTGCTCTGCTCTGTAAAGTACTCGCGCAGGCTGCCCTTGCTGCCGTGGCCGGTGTAGGGCGAACCATCGGCGTTGCCGTTACAGTAGAGATGATAGTAACGGTTCACGGCTTCGGCATCCTCGCCTACGGCAAAGTCCTTGTCGGCAAACGACACCAGCACCACGGGCACGCGCTTCACTCCGTGCTGTCCCAGTGGTGCACTGGCAGCCGAGCCCACCTTGCGTCGCACAGCCTTGCGCCTGCCGTTGGCCTCCGAGAGCAGTGCCTGCCACTCCTCATCGTCCTCCACCAGCCGGTAGCCCAGCGAATCTCGCACGATGGTCTCCCCTGCGTCGGTCATGTAATAGGTGAAATGTTCGTCGCCCATGCGGGTTACCTCCAGCTGTGAGCCGTCGGCAAGTGTTATGTTGATACGTATGCGCTCGGATGGAGCCGCGTTTAGCGGGCCGACAGAAGCGCATATGGTAGCCGCCAGAAGCGTAAGGCCCAAGAGCCGTCTCCCAGTGAATAATCTTGTCATAAAGTCTATAATATAATATGTATTGTAGTGCAAAGGTACGTTTTTTTGGGTGCAGGAAGAAAAAAAGTGGCACAAACATTTGCGGGCAAGAGTAAAAGTTTATACTTTTGCAACGCAATAAGGCAATGGGGGATTAGCTCAGCTGGCTAGAGCGCTTGCATGGCATGCAAGAGGTCATCGGTTCGAACCCGATATTCTCCACACTACGCAGGACGGGAGATTTGTCATGAGGGACAAGTCTCCCGCTCTTGTTTAAGCTGGATTATACAATTAAAACTTTAAGATATGGACAAGCAGAAGAGGGTCACACTCCCCGAAAACGCATTCAGAGAACTCAAGGAGGGCGAACAGTACACACCGCTGATGCCCAAGGACTCGCATCCCCGCGAGGTGACAGCATGGTCAGTGGGGTGGGGTATCCTGATGGCAGTGCTCTTCAGTGCCGCTGCTGCCTACCTGGGACTGAAGGTAGGTCAGGTGTTTGAGGCAGCCATTCCCATCACCATCATCGCTGTGGGCGTGAGCGGAGCCACTCACCGCAAGAACGCCATGGGCGAGAACGTCATCATCCAGAGCATTGGCGCCTGCAGCGGAGTCATTGTGGCAGGAGCCATCTTCACGCTTCCTGCGCTCTACATCCTGCAGGCCAAGTATCCCGAGATGACTGTCAACTTCCTCGAAGTGTTCCTTGCCAGCCTGCTGGGCGGCATTCTGGGCATCCTGTTCCTTATTCCCTTCCGCAAGTATTTCGTCAAGGAAATGCATGGCAAGTATCCTTTCCCCGAGGCTACAGCCAGCACGCAGGTGCTGGTGAGCGGCGGTCAGGGAGGTTCGCAGGCTCGTCCCCTGCTCATAGCCGGACTGCTGGGCGGACTGTATGACTTCTGTGTGGCCACCTTCGGACTGTGGAACGAGAACTTCACCAGCCGTGCCATTCTGTGGGGCGATACCGTAGCCGAGAAGGCCAAACTCGTGTTCAAGTGCAACACCAGTGCGGCTGTGCTGGGCATGGGCTACATCGTGGGCCTCAAGTATGCCTTCATCATCTGCTGCGGCTCCGCTCTGGTATGGTGGCTGATAGTGCCTGCCATTGCCCTGCTGTTCCCCGACCTGGAGATCTCCAGCGGACTTACAGCGGCTGCCGCATCGCCTGAGGAGCTCTTCCGTTATGCCAAGAGCATCGGTATAGGCGGTATTGCCATGGCCGGTGTGATAGGTATCGTCAAGAGTTGGAAACTCATTGTGGGCGCTGTGAAGCTGGCTGCCTCCGAGATGGGAAGCAAGAAGACCGACGGTGCCGATGTGGAGCGCACCCAGCGCGATATTCCCATGCGCAGCGTGGCACTGGGCATCATCGTGGCACTCATTGCCACCTTCCTCTTCTTCCAGTGGGATGTGATGGGCGGCGTATTGCGCTTCAGCCTGGTGGCTATCCTGCTGGTGGCCGTCATCACCTTCCTTTTCACCACCGTGGCAGCCAATGCCATTGCCATCGTAGGCTCCAATCCCGTGAGCGGAATGACGCTCATGACCCTCATCCTGGCCTCTGTCATCATGGTGGCAGTGGGCTTGAAGGGCACATCAGGCATGGTGGCAGCCCTCATCATGGGCGGTGTGGTGTGTACGGCACTCAGCATGGCTGGCGGTTTTGTCACCGACCTCAAGATAGGTTACTGGCTTGGAGCCACTCCACAGAAGCAGGAGACCTGGAAGTTCCTGGGCACTCTGGTGAGCGCTGCTACAGTGGCCGGTGTGATTATGATACTGAACAAGACCTATGGCTTCGACAATGGCCAGCTCTCTGCACCTCAGGCCAATGCCATGGCAGCCGTCATCGAACCGCTGATGAACGGTAGTGGTGCACCCTGGTTGCTCTATGGCATCGGCGCTGCCATTGCCCTTCTGCTCAATGCCTGTGGTGTGTCGGCCCTTGCCTTTGCACTTGGCATGTTCATCCCATTGGAGCTCAACCTGCCCCTGTTGGCTGGTGGAGCCATCCAGTGGTTTGTTTCCACACGCAGCCAGGACGCTTCGCTCAACAATGCCCGCAGCGAGCGTGGCACTCTGCTCAGCAGTGGATTTATCGCCGGAGGTGCTCTGATGGGTGTGGTGAGTGCAGCCTTGCGCTTCGGCGGAGTGGAGTTCGATTACGCCTCATGGTGGGACAACACGCTGAGCGAACTGCTCTCGCTGGGCATGTACTGCATGCTCTGCATCTTCCTCATCAAGCATAGCATGAAGGCCAAAGCCTGACCTAAAAGGGCGAAATACAGCTCTTTCGGACAAAAAAGCGCGGCAAGGGACGACCACATACGCAGAAAAGTCGTACCTTTGCCGCGCTGTCACGTGTTGGCAGCATATTTCAAACCTATAATTAAAGTTTAATTAAATTATGGCAACAAAAATCAGATTGCAGCGCCACGGCCGTAAGGGTTATGCCTTTTACAGCATCGTAATCGCTGACGTAAGAGCTCCACGCGATGGTAAGTTTACAGAGAAGATTGGTACGTACAATCCCAACACCAATCCTGCCACTGTAGATTTGAAATTCGACCGCGCCCTTTATTGGGTAGAGGTAGGCGCACAGCCCACCGACACGGTTCGTAACATTCTGTCTGACGAGGGTGTTTATTTGATGAAGCACCTCCGTGGTGGTGTGAAGAAGGGTGCTTTTGATGAGGCTACCTGTGATGCAAAGTTTGCAGCATGGAAGGCCGACAAGCAGAAGGGCCTGGAGGCTTTCGAGGCCAAGAAGGCTGCTGACAAGAAGGCTGCTGAGGCAGCTCGTCTGGATGCAGAGAAGAAGGTCAACGAGGAGATCGCTAAGAAGGTAGCCGAGAAGAAGGCCGCTGAGGCTGCTGCTAAGGCAGAAGCTGAGGCAGCTGGCGCTGAGGGCGCACAGGCAACCGAGGGTGAAACAGAAACTCCCGCAGAGGCTTAAGCAATCAATCACAAACCATTATTTCAATTAGACTTTTTCCAAACAACAACCAGAGGGGCGTTGCCGTGAGGCAATGCCCCTCATCTTTTTACCCATGAGCGGTTCTATGCCTTGGGCTTTATGCTGACTCGCCTGCCCAGTAACCTTCTCCTTGCGAAATGAGCCTGCTGCTTCGGGTAAGTTATATGCGTCTGATAATCAGTGAAATCCAGTACCACAAGAATGATAGTGTGGTGATACTGCAGTTTATGCTGGCTGGTACTGAAGTATCAGCAGGGTGGCAAGGCAGTACCGGCATGCTGAAATCGCCGGGTATCCTTGCTTGCTTTTTCTACGCAAGCGCCTTCTCTTTTTCTTCCAACAGACTTCATGGGAAAATGTACTTCAAAGCCATCTGTGGGGAAGGGTGTTTCTAACAGAAATCAGAGCGGTGCATCGGAAGCCGTGCTGCGATGGACAGACAAATGTGCCGTGATGCTTGAGTCAACGTAGTGTGGCGCATTTATCAGCGTAATGTGATGTGTGTTTTCGTATAAAATGATGTGTATATCAGCGGAATATGGCGCGTGTTCAACGTAATGCGATGCATATGTCAGCGGAATATGGCGCGTTGGCCGTTGGATTGTGTTGCATCTGTGATTGCCGTGTGCTGGGTTTCTGAGGTCAGCGGGGGTGGGTGTAACAGCAAAGGGGCTGTCCCGCTTTCGGAACAGCCCCTTGCTTGTAGTGATGGCAGGGAAACGATGATGTGTATCCCGCCTTTCTGCTGTGGGTTATCGGATTTCCACTTCTTCCTTCATGTCTATCTCCTGGCCCTGTGCGTCGTAGAACTCGTATTGCAGGAAGGCCAACTTCTGGCTGGGGATTACTTTCACGCCGAAGCCAAAGCGCCACTGCCAGCGTTTCTTGATAGAGAGCAACCCCTGGTTGAGGTAAGCAGCCACGTAGGGATGCACGTGCAGGGTGAAGTTCTTGATGCCCAACTTGTAGTAGAGAAGTTCTATCTTGCCCTCGAGCACCTTGTCGAAGAGGAAACTGCTCTTGATTGTTCCTGTTCCGTGACAAGTGGGGCAGGTCTCATCCACCTTCACGTCCATCACGGGACGCACACGTTGGCGTGTGATCTGCATAAGCCCGAACTTGGACAGAGGCAGGATGTTGTGGCGTGCGCGGTCACGCTTCATGTTCTCGCACATGTGCTCATAGAGCTTCTGACGGTCTTCTGCCAGCTTCATGTCGATGAAATCTACCACGATGATGCCGCCCATGTCTCGCAGTCGCAACTGTCGTGCCAGCTCGTCGGCAGCACCCAGGTTGACGTCGAGCGCATTGGCTTCCTGTCCGTCCTTGTTGCGTGTGCGGTTGCCGCTGTTCACATCCACCACGTGCAGAGCTTCGGTGTGCTCGATGATGAGGTATGCACCGTGCTTGTAGGAAACGGTGCGTCCGAAGCCCGACTTGATTTGCCGTGTGATGTCGAAGTTGTCAAAGATGGGCAGCTTGCCGCGGTAGAGCTTTACGATATCTGCTTTCTCGGGTGCGATGATGGATACGTATCCCTTCACTTCATTGAATACATCTTCGTTGTTGACGTAGATGTTTTCGTAACTGGGGTTGAATACGTCGCGGAGCATACCCACTGTGCGGCTCGTCTCCTCGTAGATGAGTGCGGGGAGCTGCTGTGCTTTCTGTGCATTGCGCAGGGTCTGTTCCCATCGGGCAGCCAGCACCTTCATCTCGGCGTCGAGTTCTGCCACGCGCTTGCCCTCGGCTACGGTGCGTACGATGACGCCGCAGTTGCGCGGTTTAATGCTCTGTATGGTCTGCTTGAGTCGTGCCCGCTCCTCTGAGCTTTTGATTTTGGTCGATACCGACACCTTGTTGTCAAAGGGTACGAGCACCAGATAGCGTCCCGGGAAAGTGATTTCGCAGGTGAGTCGTGGTCCCTTGGTGCTGATAGGTTCCTTCACTATCTGCACCAGCAGTTCCTGCCCCTGCTTGAGCACATTCTGCACGCTTCCGTTCTTCTCCAGTTCTGGCTGGAACGATGCTTTTGCGTGCGGATAGAGGTTCTTCTTGTCGTTGAGCACCTGTTTGAGGTACTTGGCATACGAGTTGAATTGGGTTCCGAGGTCCAGATAATGCAGAAAGGCGTCTCTCTCATGTCCCACGCTTACGAAACATGCGTTGAGTCCTGGCATGAGCTTATGCACCTTGGCCAGGTAGATGTTGCCCACCGAGAAGGAGGCAGACTGGCCTTCTTCCTGATATTCCACCAGTCGCTTGTCTTCGGTAAGTGCGATGGATATCTTCTTGGGCTGTACATTGATGTAGAGTTCGCTTGTCATACTCTGGTTGTCTAACTAAAAAAAGACTCGGTGACAGAGCACTGACTGTCACCGAGCTATCCTTTACTGAGAGAGTCTTACTTGCTCTTGTGTCTGTTCTTTCTCAGTCTCTTCTTACGCTTGTGCGTTGACATCTTGTGTCTCTTATGCTTCTTTCCGTTTGGCATAATTGTATTATTTTATTGGGTTAGTATATCCGATTTCTGCTTATGAGCGTACAAAAGTACTGCTTTTCCTCAATACGACCAAGAGTTAGGGGCGAATTTTGAGGTTTGGGTACGCATTTAAGTCCCTGGGCACCCCTCTCTTTGGGGTGCCGCAGTGCAAATCCGCAGTTCCTGTTTCACAGTCCGCACTCCTTGTGCACTCACTTGTTGAGTCCTTCGGCAGTGTAGTACTTGGTCTTGCTCAGAGGCTCTATGCTGCCAAACTGGCTCCATCCTGCATCCTGCTTGTACTGGTCGAGGAATGCGTCGGGTACGTAGAGTGTGCAGCCCTTTGAGGGTGTGCAGTTCTTGGGCATGGGGTAGAACTCGGTGCTCAGCAGATATACCTTCTTGAACTTCTCGGGTGCGGGGAACATGCCAAACATGCGGTTCTTCACGTCATTGGGGATGGTGAGCTCCTCCACGCCGGTACATCCGTCGAAGGCACCGTCGTCCAGCTTCTTCATTGTGATGGCCAGGATGATGCTCTTGAGTGATGAGCAGTCCTTGAAGGCTCCCTCTCTGATCCACCATATCTGGTCGCTGAAGATGGCATACTGCAGTGACTTGCAGCCGTAGAAGGCATCTACGCCCACAGTGGATACGCTTGCCTTGAGGCCCTTGAGTGCTGAGCAGCCCATGAATGAGCGGTCATTGATGACGGGAACGAAGCCCTGGAAGTGCACCTGCTCCAGTGATGTGCATCCGCTGAAAGCATCCTCGGCGATGTGTGTCACCTTGGGGCCAATCCACATCTCGCGTATCTTGGTGTTGCCTTCAAACTCCTTCTGTCCGATGCTTGCAATCTGACTGGTGAAGCCAAGCTTTTCAGCCTCCACAACTTTCTTCTCCGAGCGGTCCTTGCTACTGTAGAAGTAGATGTCCTTGTCGGGCTTTGCACTGCTCTTCTTCTTGGTGCTGGTGCTTGTGGTCTGCTCCTTGACATCCTGTGCAGCCTTGTTGCCGCATCCTGTCAGTGTGAGTCCGGCGGCCATAGCCAGTGCCAGAACCCATGCTTGTGTCTTGATGTGTCTCATGTCTTTTGTGTTGTGTGTATGGGTAAATACGTTTGTTCGTGTCACAAAGGTAGGCAAAATAATCCGCACCTCCACCAAAACCCTCGCTTTTTTACCCTTATTATATAAATAATGAGTACCTTTGCAGTTCCCTTGCAGGTTCCTTCGGGTATCATCGGAGGGCATTCTCCCGCGTGGAGAGGCTGGGTGGCAGGCACGCAGATGTGGCTTGCCCGAGAGGGAGGAAAGAAGATTAGCAAGCAAGAAACAAGAATGATTTCAATAGACCATTTGAGTGTGGAGTTCAGCGCACGGCCGCTCTTCACCGATGTCAGTTATGTCATCAACGACCGCGACCGCATTGCCCTGGTGGGCAAGAACGGTGCCGGCAAGAGCACGATGCTCAAGGTGATAGCGGGGCTGCAGGCTCCCACCGAGGGTACAGTGTCGGTGCCGCGTGATACCACAGTGGCTTACCTGCCACAGGTGATGGTGCTGAGCGACGGACACACGGTGCGTGAGGAGGCCGAGAAGGCTTTTGCGGGCATCCGCGATATGGAGCGCCAGATACAGGAGATGAACGACCAGCTGGCCGAGCGCACCGATTACGAGTCGGAAGAATACATGTCGCTGGTGGAGCGCTTCACGCATCTGAGCGAGCGCTTCCAGATGATGGGAGGCCTCAATTACCAGGCCGAGCTGGAACGCACCTTGCAGGGACTGGGCTTCAGCCGTAGTGACCTTGACAGGCCCACCAGCGAGTTCAGCGGCGGATGGCGCATGCGCATCGAGTTGGCAAAGCTTTTGCTGGGCCGTCCTGACGTGCTCCTGCTCGATGAGCCTACCAATCATCTCGACATCGAGAGCATTCAGTGGCTCGAGCAATTCCTCTGCACCCGCGCCGGAGCAGTGGTGCTGGTGAGCCACGACCGTGCATTTATAAATAATGTAACCAACCGCACGCTGGAGATATCCTGCGGACGGGTGTATGACTACAAGGTCAAGTACGACGAGTATATCAACCTGCGGGCCGAGCGCAGGGAGCAGCAGTTGCGTGCCTATGAGAATCAGCAGAAGGAGATAGCCGACATCAAGGCCTTCATCGAGCGCTTCCGCTATCAGGCCACCAAGGCTATACAGGTGCAGAGCCGCATCAAGCAGCTGGAACGCATCGTGCCTATCGAGGTGGATGAAGTGGATAACAGCGCTCTGCGTCTCAAGTTCACCTGCAGCCAGCGCAGCGGTGACTATCCCGTGATATGTGATGACCTGGCCAAGAGTTATCCTGCCCGCAACGCCAGCGAGACGGAGCATGTCATCTTCAGCAATGTCAACCTCACCATCAGTCGTGGTGAGAAGGTGGCGTTTGTGGGACGTAACGGCGAGGGTAAGACCACGCTGGTGAAGTGCATCATGGACTCTGCTGCCCATCCCGACAAGGATGGAGCGGGCAGCGGATTCTACTCGGGCAGCCTGCGCGTCGGGCATAATGTGCAGATAGGCTACTTTGCACAGAACCAGGCACAGCTTCTCGACGGTGAACTGACCGTGATGGATACCATCGACCGCGTAGCCAAGGGGGACATCCGACTCAAGATAAGGGACATCCTGGGCGCATTCATGTTTGGCGGGGAGGCTGCTGACAAGAAGGTGAAATTCCTGAGCGGCGGTGAGCGCACCCGTCTGGCCATGATAAAGCTCCTGCTTGAGCCGGTCAACTGCCTTATCCTCGACGAGCCTACCAACCATCTGGATATGCGTTCGAAGGATGTTCTGAAGGCTGCCATACGCGATTTCGACGGAACGGTCATCGTGGTGAGCCACGACCGTGACTTCCTCGACGGGCTTGTGAGTAAGGTATATGAGTTCGGTGAAGGCAAGGTGCGCGAGCATTTGGGAGGCATCTACGACTTCCTGCAGGCCAAGCAACTCACCTCGCTCACTTCGCTCAATACGTCGGCTGGCCGCGAGACCGGTACCGGCCAGCCTGCTGCCGAGCCAGCCAAACCAGCCAAGGGAGGTGCGCAGAGCTACGAGGAGCAGAAGGCGCAGCAGCGCAAACAGAAGCGCCTGGAGAAGGCCGTTGCCGAGGCAGAGGAGCAGGTGACGCAACTGGAGGCTGCCATCCGCATCCTCGAAGAGCGGATATCTACTCCCGAAGGCAGTGCCGATACGTCGCTCTACGACAAACATGCCAACCTCAAGAAGCAGCTTGCCGAGGCCGAAAGCCTGTGGGAACAGGCGGTGGAGCAGCTTGAGTCGCCCCTCTGAACCTCTTCCCCAAGGGAACTGACCACGCAGGGTGCTACAGTGCATGCAGAGGTTGGCCTCGCGCAAAGCGATAAAGAGACTGATTTGAAGTGATGAACAATTAAATTATAAACAACAACCCTTTCCCTTCACCCCATGACGGAACCCCATGCAGGGCAGTCTGTCAGTCACGGGAGAGTGAGGAGAAGGCCATAACACAACACTATGAATACAAAGTTGATGTTGCACGCGATGACATTCGCTGCTGTTCTGGCATCTTGCCAGACCAATGGTGGTGCAGGTGAAAAGTCGGGCATCGACCTGGCCAACCTTGACAGCACCTATCAGCCAGGCGCTGATTTCTACATGTATGCCACTGGTGGATGGCAAAAGAGCCACCCTCTGACGGATGAGTACAGCTGCTTCGGCAGTTTCGACATCCTGCAGGAGAACAACAACAAGCAGCTTCGCACGCTCATCGACAGCGTGGCAGGACTGGACAACAAGCCTGGAAGCATCGAGCAGAAGATAGCCGACCTCTACAACTCTGCCATGGACTCTGCCACCCTGCAGCAGCATGGTCTCGACGACATGGCGGCTTTTCTGGCTTGCGACGGCTACCGTACCAGCGCCGAGGTGACCGCTCAGTGGCTTGACCAGGTTTGGCCCCGCATGGAGACACAGGGTGTGGATGGCCTGTTCGGCTTCTATATCGGAGCCGACGAAAAGGACTCCAAGAACAATATCCTCACCATTGGTCAGGGTGGTCTGACGCTTGGACAGAAGGATTATTACGTGGATGCCGACCCCGAGACCGCCAAGGTGCGTGAGGCTTATGTGGCCTACATCCAGAAGTTGGCAGCCCACGTGGGCTTCAGCCAGGACGATGCTGCACGTATGGCACAGGATGTGATGCGCATCGAGACACGTTTGGCCAAGGCCAGCCGCAGCATGACAGAGTTGCGTGACCCTGAAGCCAACTATAATAAGATGTCTTACGAGCAGCTCAAGAAGGATTTCCCCGGCATCAAGTGGGACGCTTACTTCCAGAACTTCGGTATCTCCGGCCTCAAGGAAGTTATCGTGGGTCAGCCCGAGGCTATTCATGAGGTGGAGCGCGTACTGGCAGAGGAGACTCCTGAAGCCCTGCAGAACGTGTATTTGTGGCATGCCATCAACATGGCTTCTGGCTATGTGGATGACGAGAGCCGCAACATTGCCTTCTCATTCTGGGGTACTACACTGAGCGGAAAGACTCAGGATCGTCCCCGCTGGAAGCGTGCTGTATCGAGCGTTGATGGCTTCCTGGGCGAGGCTCTTGGACAGCTCTATGTGGCCAAGTACTTCCCTCCTGCAGCCAAGGAGCGTATGGAGAAGTTGGTGGCCAACCTGCAGCAGGCTCTGGGTGAGCGCATCGATGTGCAGGATTGGATGACTCCCGAGACCAAGAAAGTGGCGCGTGAGAAGCTGGATGCCTTCTATGTGAAGGTGGGCTATCCCAATAAGTGGGCCGACTACAGTTCGCTGGAGATTGGTCACAGCTACCTTCAGAACGTTCTCGCATGCCAGGCATGGAGCCTCAAGGACCAGATAGCCAAGCATCTCAACAAGCCTGTGGATAAGGAGGAGTGGTTTATGACTCCCCAGACAGTGAACGCTTACTACAACCCCACAACCAATGAGATATGCTTCCCTGCAGGCATTCTGCAGCCTCCCTTCTTCGATATGGCAGCCGATGATGCGTTCAACTATGGTGCTATCGGCGTGGTCATCGGCCACGAGATGACTCATGGATTTGACGACCAAGGTTCTAAGTATGACAAGGACGGCAACCTGAAGACATGGTGGAAGCCCGAAGACACCAAGCGTTTTGAAGAGCGCATACAGGTGATGCGTGCTTTCCATGACAGCATCGAGGTGCTTCCCGGCCTGCATGCAAACGGCTCGCTCACTCTGGGTGAGAATATGGCCGACCATGGTGGACTGATGGTATCCTTCCAGGCATTCGAGAATGCAACAGCCAAGAAGCCCCTTGGCACCAAGGACGGATTCACTCCCGAGCAGCGTTTCTTCCTGGCTTATGCCAACGTGTGGGGGCAGAACATACGCGACGAGGAAGTGCGCAAGCGCGTCAAGAGCGACCCTCACCAGTTGGGAAGGTGGCGTGTGAACGGCCAGATGCCTCACATGGACGCATGGTATGATGCATTCGGAATCACCGAGAGCGACCCCATGTTCGTTCCCAAGGATAAGCGTGTGACCATTTGGTAAACAGCAAAGTCTTCCCGCCAGCATTCCTGGCGGGAGGACTTCATGCATAGCATATACATACAAAATACCATTTGAAGATTAAGAAACAAGCCTCCTCTTGTCCCTCCGGCAGGGCAGATTCTTCCTTTCACGAGGGAGGGTGAGAGGGGGCTTTCCTTTTCATCCATACCATATGCCGTTAAGATTACCAGACAAACTGCCCGCCATTGAGTTCCTCAAGCACGAGAACATCTTTGTGCTTGGCGATGAGCGGGCCAACAGTCAGGACATCAGACCGCTGCGCATCGTTGTGCTCAACCTGATGCCGCTGAAGATAACCACCGAGACAGACCTCATCAGGCTGCTCTCCAACTCGCCCCTGCAGCTTGACATACAGTTTATGAAGGTCAAGGCACACACCAGCAAGAACACACCAGTGGAGCATATGCAGGCTTTCTACCGCGATTTCGAGAAGATGGCAGACGAGAAGTTCGACGGAATGATTATCACAGGTGCCCCTGTGGAGCATCTTGAGTATGAGCAGGTCAACTACTGGGAAGAGGTGAGCGGCATCTTCGACTGGGCACGTACCCACGTCACCAGCACGCTCTATATCTGCTGGGCTGCCCAGGCCGGACTCTATCATCACTATGGGGTGCCCAAATATGCGCTGCCCGAAAAGATGTTCGGCATCTTCCCACAGACACCGCTCTGCCCCTCACTCCCCATCTTCCGGGGTTTCGATGATGTGTTCTACATGCCTCACAGCCGCCATACCGAACTTCGTCGCGAGGATATCCTGGCCGTGCCAGAACTATCCCTCATAGCCGAAAGCCCACAGAGCGGCGTGGGAATGGTGATGGCCCGGGGCGGCAGAGAGATATTCATCACCGGACACTCCGAGTATTCGCCTTACACGCTCGACACTGAGTATAAGCGCGATCTGGGCAAGGGACTTCCCATCAAGATGCCTCTCAACTATTATCGCAACGATGATCCCTCACAGCCACCACTGGTCACCTGGCGTGCCCACGGCAACCTCTTGTTCCAGAACTGGCTCAACTATTACGTTTATCAGGAGACTCCATACGATATCAATGACATCCATTGAACTACTCTCACCGGCACAGAACCTCGAGTGCGGCATTGCGGCCGTCGATCATGGTGCTGACGCTGTCTATATAGGTTCGCCTCGTTTTGGCGCGCGGGTAGCTGCGGGCAACAGTATCGACGATATTGCACGCCTGTGCCAGTATGCCCGCCCGTTCGGAGTGCGCATCTATGTGACGCTCAACACCATCCTTCGTGATGACGAGCTCGATGATGCACGTCGCCTGGTATGGGATTTGTATCACGCAGGCATCGATGCTCTCATCGTGCAGGATATGTCTCTGCTCGAGATGGAACTGCCGCCCATAGCCCTGCATGCCAGCACTCAGATGGACAACCGCACACCTGACAAGGTGAAGTGGCTGCAGAGTCTGGGCTTCGGACAGACGGTGCTTGCCCGCGAACTCACTCTTGACCAGATACGTGAGATACACCAGGCAGTGCCGCAGATGCCGCTCGAAGCCTTTGTGCATGGCGCTTTGTGTGTGAGCTACAGCGGACAGTGCTACGCTTCGCAGTACTGCTTCGGCCGTTCGGCAAACCGTGGCGAGTGCGCACAGTTCTGCCGTCTGCCCTTCACGCTTACCGATGCCCAGGGGCAGGTGCTCTCATCCGAGCGCCACCTCCTCTCGCTGCGTGATATGAGCAGGCAGCATTCGCTGGAGGAGATGATGGATGCCGGAGTGGTGAGCTTCAAGATAGAGGGCCGCCTGAAGGATGTTTCCTATGTCAAGAATGTGACTGCCGCCTACCGTCAGGCCATCGACCGTATATTGGTACGCCGTGCTGACGAATATTGCCGAGCCTCCCTCGGACGTTCCGAATTCACCTTCACCCCTGACCCTCAGCGTAGTTTCTCGCGCGGCTTTACCGACTATTTCCTGCACGGCAGGCAGGGAAGTGTGGCATCGATGGATACTCCTAAGAGCCGTGGAATGGAGGTCGGTCGTGTGAAGGAAGTGTCGCAGGGCAGCATCGTAGTGTCTGGCACCACCGCCTTTGCCAATGGTGATGGCCTCTGCTATATGGATTCTGATGGCAAACTGTGTGGTTTCCGTGTCAACAGAGCACAGGGCAACCGCCTCTTTCCCTCGTCGATGCCCGGTGTGCGGCGTGGTGATGTGCTTTGGAGAAACTACGACCAGGCCTGGGAAAGGCAGATGGCAGGCACCACAGCCCATCGCACGATAGGTCTGGAGATGCGCTTCGAGGATGTTCCCGACGGCTTCCGCCTGACCCTGAAGCGGGAAGACGGTGCCCGTGAATCCTTCACCTATCCCTGCGAACATCAGTTGGCTCGCTCGCCTCAGGACGATGGCATACGCCAGGTGCTGGCCAAGACGGGCGATACAGCCTATGCCTGTTCGCATGTTGAGGTAGCCCTTTCGCAGCCTTGGTTTGTTCCCCGCAGCCTTCTCACAGGCTGGCGCCGCGAGGCTTTGGCACAAGCTTTTGCTGGAAAGGCTGGCAGAGACGAACTGGCAATGCCCTCTGCCGATGCATCTGTCGGTGCTTCTGCCGCCGGGTCAGTCAGCCAGAGTGGGGCAGAGAAGACTCCTGCTGCGCAAAGCTTGCCTGCTTCCTCATCCTCACCGGCTTCCGATGAGGCCCGTCCAAACCAGCCTCACCTCACCTATCAGGCCAATGTGGCCAACCATCTGGCACGCCGATTCTATGAGCGCAATGGTTTCCAAGTGGATGAGATGGCTATGGAATGCGGTCGTGCAGAAGGCAGAGACTACCTGCTCATGACTTGTCGCCACTGCCTGAGATACGAGTTCGGCTGGTGCCGCAAGCGTGGTGGTGCTGCTGCGCAGCTGGCCGAACCTCTTTACCTGAACCTGAACGATGGCCGTCGCTTCCGCCTGGAGTTTGACTGCCGCCGTTGTGAAATGAAAGTCTGGAATGCGTAAACTTCTCCCCCTTCTGCTCTCCCTCCTGCTCTCGTCCTGTTATAATAGGATAAGCGATGCGGGTCTCTACGAGGTCAATGACAATTTCGTGGTCACTGCCGACACCCTCCACCTGCAGGCGCAGCAACCTCTGCACAATATGCCTATGCCCATGGATGGGTATGCCGACAGCCTTTTCATCCTGAGGGGTGAGGAACTGGTGGTGGCGCAGATAACCGTTATTCCCGAGGATACGATAGATAGCGTGTGGGTGAAGGTGGCACACGACCAGATGGTTATGGGCTGGACACACGAGTGCGAACTGCTCTCGGGCGTGGTGCCTGATGACCCCATCAGCCGCTTCATCTACATCTTCAGCCTTCGCCATCTGCCTTTTTTCGTGTGCCTTATTGTGCTGGCTCTGGTGCTGATAGTAGCCCGCGGTGTGCGGCATGCCCGTTCGCAGGTATTTCTGCTCAATGATATAGCATCTGTCTATCCCACATTGCTCACCGTGGTATTGGGCGGTGCGGCAGTCCTCTATGCCCATATCCAGCGCTTCGAGCCTGATATGTGGGTCAGCTTCTATTACCATCCCACCCTCAACCCATTCTCCTTGCCCGTGCTGCTCGGCCTGTTCGTATCGCTCTTCTGGCTGATACTCATCCTCTCCATGGCAGTGGCCGACGAGGTTCTTGCTCAGTTGCCCCTGGGTGAGGCATTGCTTTATCTGCTCACTCTCTTGGGCATGTGCATGTGCCTCTACACCCTTTTCTCGCTGGCTGCATTCTATTGGGCAGGGGTGGTGCTCTATGGTGTGTATGTGGTGGTGGCACTATACCGCTTCTGCCGACACTTCCGTCCGCGCTATGTGTGCGGGCAATGCGGATGCAAGATGCATTCGTTGGGCAAGTGTCCCCATTGTGGTGCCGACAACGTATGAGCTTTTTTCGTTAAAAGGGCAGGAATGGTGCAAAAAGCCGTTCCTGCCCTTGCTCTTTTCATTTTAAAAGAGTAAATTTGTGGGTGAAAGGGGCTTGCAGACCTGGGGGAGGTCACTCTCGCGGTACTGTGGTTCCTGCTTGCGAAGGATTTATCATAACCATATCCTAATATGAACAACCAATTACTCACGGCATCAGGACGCTTTGCGTCGGCGGTGCTACTGGCGGCTTCGGCGTTCTTCTCGTCGCTGGAAGCCTATGCCTTGCAGGATGGGCAGACGCTGCGTATAGGTCGCGGTGCATTCTCCATCATGCCTAAGAATTCTTCCCTCGATGCCGGTGCGCAGGCCGAGATGTGGACCGATGCGCAAACCAACTCGCAGCGATGGGTGCTGCAGAGTGCCGGCACCGACACCTATATGCTCTCCAATGCCTACACAGGCAAGTTCCTGGCGTGCACAAGCGGTGTGACAGCCGGTGCCGCAGTGTCGGTGCAGGACCGTGCAGCCGCAGCTTCCCGTGGCCGCTGGCAGCTTGTACCCGTGGAGGGAAGCACCAACCAGTACTACATCTATGCCAGTTCCACGCGCCGTTATGCACTCTCCACCCAGGGGGATACTGCCGACGGCAACACCCTCACGCTGGTGGCAGTAGATAAGGCAGAACCTTCGCAATACACCTGGACGGTGGAGGAATGTGCTCCGCGCGAGAATGCGCTCACTCCCGAAGTGCGCGATGATATGATGGAGAAGTGGAAGGAACACTATTACCACAAGGCCAGCACAGGTTATGTGATAGGCAACGGCGGCTGGTGGGGCGATGCAGAGATGTTTGAGGTGGTGCTTGATGCGCTCGAGACAACGGGCGACAAGCAGTATGCCACCATGTTTGAGATGCTCTACACCAACTTCCTCTCCCGCAAGACAGGCAACTGGATTACCGGCAGAGGGTATAATGAGTTCAACGACGATATTGCCTGGATGTGCATCGCATGCGTGAGAGCCTATCTGCTCACCGGCGTGACCAAATACCTGGCAACTGCCAAGACCAACTTCGACGGCATGTACAGTCGTGCAGCGAAGTATGACAACGGAACACTCGTATGGAAGCAGGGCAACGGAGGCACCAACTCCTGCATCAATGGCCCTGCGGCTGTGTGCGCCTGCTATTTGGGTATCGCCTTGGACAAGGAGGAGTATTTCCAGAAGGCAGCACGAGTATATGCCGGCGAGCGAAGCCTGCTCTACAATATCAATGCGCAGGGTGTGTTCAACGGACAGGTGTATGACAGTGGCGACCCGGTGAAGGGTACCGTGGGCAACACCTGGTCTTCTACCTACAACCAGGGAACCTCGCTGGGTGCGGCAGTCATGCTCTTCGAGCACTTCGGCACCGAGCAGTACCGCACCGATGCTGATGCCATCATGAACTGGACAGCCAAGAACCTGGCCAACAGCCATGGTATCATCAAGGTGTGCCAGACTGTGAACGGCGACCTCACGGGCTTCAAGGGCATTCTCATGCGCTATGTGCGCCGCTACGCAGCCTCGATGGGGCAGCCCAAGTGGTATGAGTGGTTGGCCCGCAACGGCTATCATGCCTGGAACAACCGCAACTCCAAGGGCATCAGCATGTCGGCTTGGCTTACCAAGACCACCGAAGACTTCTATTATTCAGACGGCGGCAACTTCGACAACGACGGCGTGGGAGCCTTCACGGCCGTATCTGCTGCCTTCAACGCACACTTGGGCGTGGTGGATGAGAGGGATGCCTACAGCCGCATGCAGGCTGATGACTTCAATTTCCTGTGCGGTACCCCCATCGTACACACGGGCAATGACGATGACGGTACGGGCTATGCGGGTGCCATGCGAAAGGGCAATTATGTGGGCTACCGCAATGTGGATTTCGGTTCGCGCTATGCTTCGCACCTGCTGCTGCGTGCCCGTCTCCTGCGTCTCGTATCGGAGCTGGACGTCTATATCGATGCTCCGTCGGCCAAGGGAGGTACGCTCGTGTGCACCATCAAGCCGCAGGACGATGCCGAGCGCGACGGTTGGGTGACGCTGGAGCGTGCTCTCAACGTGCCTGTCACCGGCAAGCACGATGTGTATCTGGTGTGTGCAGGCAGTGCGGGAATCGACCTCGTGACCCTCAACTGGCTGCAGTTTGAGGCCAGGAATACCATTTATGACGATGTGATAAGTTCCCTGGGCAGCCTGTCAACCTCGTTGGAGGACAACGGACAGACCCTTGGACTGCTTGCCGATGGCAACCCCACCACACAGTTTGCCGGCATTGCACGTGAGGGTACAGAGGCTTGGGTGCAGTACGATGCACCAGCCCCCATCCGCCTGCAGGCATATACTCTGTTCTCGGGCTTCAATGCCTCGGCCGACCCTGTGGGCTGGACGCTCATGGGCAGCAACGAAGGGCAGCAGTGGGTGGCTCTGCATGAGGTGGGCGAAGCGGCTTTCGTGGCACGTGGACAGCGTGTGCGATGCGACATCGACCAGACTGCTGCCTACAGCCATTTCCGCCTCGTTCTGCATGGCAAGGCCAATCAGACATCCTTCTATCTGTCTGAGTGGCAGCTGATAGGACACTCGGTGAGCGCCACCGACATTACTGCCGACGGTGGTACACTGGACTCCTGCCCCTCTCTCACCGACCATCAGGGACTCACTTCCGTGGTTCTTCCTCAGTCGGGAGTGGTGTATCGCGCAGCGGGCAACTATGTGCTCAGCCATTACAGCCTCACTACGGGTGCCGATGCAGCTCCCCAGGCTTGGGTGGTGGAGGGTTCCAACAACGGCACCGCATGGAAGACCATCGACGAGCGATCGGCGGTGGAGTTTCCTTGCCATGCCACTACGGCCGTCTATGAGGTGCAGAATGATGTGGCTTATGTGTGGTACCGGTTGCGCCCGAAGGATGATGCGGAGTGCCAATTGGCCCAGTGGCAGTTGTTCGGACGCCTCGATATGGGCAGGCTCTATCCCGATGTGACTTCTCTGTCAAGGGTCTTTGGCCCCGACGGAAGCAACCAGGCTGCCCTGGTGGATGACAGTTCCGAAAGCTACAGTACCGTCAGCGGCGACAGCCTCTACTGGCTCATCGAGACTCCGATGGCCGTTCGCCCGCTGGCCTACACCGTGATAGCGGCCGCCGCCAAGGCACAGACTCCCACGGCGATAAGCCTTCGCGGACTGGCCGAAGACGGCACTCCCGCAACTCTCTCCACACGCAATCTCTCGCTCAACGCCCGTGGTTCGCATTACACAAGCACCACAGCCACCAGCAAGAGCTTCTGCCGCTTCCAGTTGCTCGTCACCAAGACGGCTGACGAGGACAGCCAGGCGGCATCGCTTATGGGATTTGAACTCTACGGCACCATGCTTGCTGCGGCTGGCGCAGAGCAGATGCCGGCCGTCCAGAGCGTGGAGGCTTCGGCCGACGGCGTGAGTGCCACCGAGGTGATAGGCAAGCTCAATGACCAGAACAGGCTCACGGCTTACAGGGCGGAGTTTGCCGACTCGCTCACCATCACCTTCTCCTATGCCGCACCTGTGAGCATTGATACCTATACGCTCACGGCTGGCAAGGACAAGGAAAACCTTGATCCCACCGACTGGCAGCTGCAAGGATCGGCCGACGGAGAAGAGTGGGTGACGCTGGACAGCCGCACGGGGGAGAAGTTCTCACACCGCTACGCCACCCAGTTCTACCGCCTCGGCAGCCAGGCCACCTATGCCCACTATCGTCTGGTGGTGCGTGGGGTCAACGGCGGAACGCAGTTGCAGCTCACCGAATGTCAGCTGCTCCACCTGGGACTGGGCACTTCGGTGCTCCCCGCAGGCGAGACTCTTGCAGCCGCCGGCATGCAGGTGAGTGGGGGACAGCTGCATGTGCAGGCTCCCCAGGCAGGCACCCTTTGCGTATATGACCTGCAGGGACGCATGCTCCTGGCTCAGTCTGTTCAGTCGGGAAGCACCACTCTGCCTTTGCCCCAGGCACAAGGCGTGGTGGTGGCAGTCTTGCGCATGCAGGGCGGTTCGCTGGTGCGTAAGGTGCGGCTGTAGGATGCCTCGCCTCGCGCGCGTATATATAATAATGTGTAAATGGCAGTTCGCCGTCGGCTCAGGTAGTCTGCCTGCGGCAGTCTGACACCGATTCCGCCCCTTGTCCTCGTGATGCGGTGCGGGATGAAATAACTTGCCTGATGCCTGCGATAGGCACAGGTGAGGGAGAGGAATCCGCCTGGCGTGTTCGTACGAACTCGCTTCGGCTTCCTCAGTAATGTGCCCAAGTAACCCCTTGGCAAGCATGCTTGCACGAGGTCACTTGGGCACCTCTTTTTATGCAGCGTGCTGCGATGGCTCGTGCAGCACGCTGCAATCCTCCCCGCAGCGTGCTGCAATCTCTTCCACAGCGTATCGAAATCTCCTACGCAGCATACAGCAATCTTCCACATAGCGTACAGCAATCTTCACACAACGTACTGCAATTCTTCACATTGCGTACTGCAATTCTTCCACACAGCGTACAGAAATTCTTCACATAGCATACCGCAATCTTCCACACAGCGTGCCGCAATTCTTCACACAGCGTACCGCAATTCTTCACATAGCGTGCTGCAATCCTCCCCGCAGCATACAGCAATTTCCTTCGCAGCTTACCGAAATCTCCGTTTGCAGCCTTCTGATGGCCATCCAAAGGCTTCTGATGGCCATCCAAAGGCTTCGTATGTGCATCCAAAGGCTGCAAACGGAGATTTTAGCTATTATCCTGATACATTTCTTTAGAGTTCTGGGATGAGTTAGGAAGGCTGCCCGAGGGGTGTTTCTTTGCTTCTTCCTTCTCTTCATAAGGCTTTGTGGTGGGCTTTAGAGTCTTTCCTCTTTCGTCTTTATACTGTTTGGATGAGACTCTAAGCCAGCTTCTTCGGCTCTTTTTTAGGCTTCTTTCTTGCCTCAACCACCTTCTCTTCCTGTGCTCAATAGCCCCTTCGCATCGCCCCAATAAGGGTGAAGAAAGGATGGAGAATGCTGCATGTAAACGGTCGGTAAAATGAAGGTTTGGGGGCAACAAAGTCAGGGATGTTCCCTATCAATATTGATAGTGTTTTGTAATGTATTTTTTTGCATGGGGGGGGTAATTTTGAAGAATCGTTTTTTGCCGTTGCTTGCGTTTTGTAAAACATTTGTTTAGTATTTGCATGCTTTTCGTGCCTGTTTTTGAATGTGGCTGGAAGTCTCTTTTAGGCTATGAGCCAGTTTGAACTACAATAATAAGGATGCATGGACTTGACTTTTTGTTGCACAAAGCAGTCGGTTTTGTGTTATTTTGTATGCGTAAGAATAAAATAAAACATTATTGTTTGTTTGTTCTTGTAAAATGTTGTATCTTTGTATTCAGATATTATGAAACATTTCTGCAGGGCATTAGCCTAAGAACTTTTCCCGGTTGTGAAGTCCTGTAGATAGCAGAATAATACCAGGCTTACAGCATACGGCGCTTGGGTCAGGTGCCAGCTGAGTTCCGAGGTGGATGATTGTACGGACAAGCCTTATGTGCCTCATGTAGCGGAACAACCGCACGGCATGAGGGAGTATAGATTGTATTCTTGCGAATTAAAATCCAAAAATGAACGATAACGGCAGTGCAACTTTGCGTTGGTATGCCCTCAAGGTGTATTTCAACAAGGTCTCTGATATGGAGGAGATGCTTGGTGAGGAGAATGTGGAGTGCTATGTTCCCTATCTCGACCAGGTATGTGCCAAGGAGGAAGACGGCAAGAAACGTCAGGTGGCAATCCCGTCGCTTATGTTTTTTCACTCGTCTCCCCTTGAGGCCAGGCGTGTGCAGCAGGTGGTTCGCGGCAAGGCGATGGTCTATACACATCAGACTTTGAAGGGGTGGATACCCGCGCCCATCTCGGAGCGTGAGATGAATGTGTTCCGGCTGGTGGTGTCTTCGGGTGCCGATGGCCTGGAATATTTCGACAATGATCCACGTGTCTTCAAGCGCGGAGAGCGGGTGAGGGTGACCGGCGGACTGTTTGCCGGTGCCGAGGGACATATCGTCCGCATCAAGGGAGACCGCCGTCTCATAGTCTCCCTGACGGGTATCTGTGCCATCGCAACCTCCTACATCCCCCAGTGCTTTCTCGAGAAAATCGAGTCGGAATGAGACAAAATGGGACCAGCAGGCGTTTCTTTCCCTGAAAGGAGACGTTTCATAGGTCTCAGGTATATAAATGAAACTATAAAATCATTGAGAAATCAATAAGTTATAAACCCAATGTTTCTTTTCCAAAAACAAGGAATGAAACACTGTTCAATTGATACAATGAAACATAAAATAGCCCTTCTCACACTGCCCCTGCACTCCAATTATGGAGGCATCCTGCAATGCTACGCTCTGCAGACTGTGCTGGAGCGCATGGGGTGCGAGGTGACGGTGCTGAACAGAAGATGGGGCAGTGGCGATTTGACAATTGGCCTGTTTCTTTTGCGTTGCTTGAGTGTGATAAAGTGTATATACCGTCGTTATGTTTTGCGGCAGAAGCATTGGGTTGTGGTGAAACCATGGGCGGGAGAGTATGTTCCGAATGTTCAAGATGCTTATAGCGTTTCCGCTAGAAGTTCTTTGACCCAGTTTGTGGACAAACATTTGCATCTAACTCCCCCCTTGTGTAGTTCGGGTGATTTACGCAAGAGTGATGCAAGTATATTAGCTGATGCTTTTATCGTAGGTAGTGATCAGGTTTGGAGAGAGGCTTGTACGCCGAAGATAACAGACTTCTTCTTGGGGTTTCTTCCCAATTCAGACATAAGAGCTAGGGTGGCGTATGCGGCTTCTTTTGGATTGGAGACTGTGGAAATCTCTTCGGGTAATTTGTCTAAGTGTAAAAAATTGGTGCAGAAGTTTTCTTCGGTGTCGGTACGTGAACAGTCTGCCGTTGAATTGGCAAAGAGTGTTCTATGTGTTGATGCACAATTTGTGCTTGATCCTACGTTGTTGCTTTCTGCTGAAGATTATAGAGCCATCGCTAAGTCACGAAGTTCCCAAAGACAGGGCTTAGTGGCTTATATTCTTGATGGTAATGAATCCAAGATTCGGGTGGTTCGGGATGTGGCTCGTTCTTTATCATTGCATGTGCAAGAAATAAACCTAGTTCCAAAGGGGGAAGCAGGTGCTCTTGTTGATATGCTGCCCATGGAAAGTTGGCTAGATGCTTTTGCACAGGCTGATTTTGTAGTAACAGACTCATTCCATGGATGTGTGTTTTCTATTATAAACCGTAAACCTTTTATAGCGATTGCTAACCGCGAACGTGGACTCACTCGCTTCGTTTCCCTGCTTAGTCAGTTGGGGCTTATGGACAGACTAGTGTTTTCTGAGGAAGAATACTGCCAGAAGAAGGGGGAGTTGCTTGCTTCGTTTGATTATGCGACAGTGGAGCAAAAGCTATTTCAAGCTCAAAATGTAAGCTATTCCTTCTTGAGAGAATCTTTAATGCTATGATTCCTCATGGAAACATATATGTTAAAAACGGTTGTTTGCAAATAATATGGATTTATCCTTGTCAATAAGTGTTTCTGTTTGCGATATGGATATATCTGTCCTGCAGCAGTGATCTTGTTGTCCTCATATGGATAAACAGTAGGAATGCCGATTACAGCATTGGCATAGAACGCAATGAATACACATTATGTGAAATATACAGCGGTAATCCGCACGCTGGGCACTGCAGGAGCAAAGTACCAGACTCTGCTTGACAGTCTTGCTGCGCAGACGATAAAGCCAGAGGCTGTATTGGTATATATAGCAGAGGGCTATCCTTTGCCCAAGGAGACAATCGGCATAGAGCAATACATCTATGTCAAGAAAGGGATGGTGGCTCAGCGCGCATTGCAGTACAAGGAAGTCCAAACAGACTGGATGCTCTTCTTGGATGACGACGTATATTTGGCCCCAACATCCGTGGAAACGCTCTTTGGGCAATTGAAGGAGCATGATGCCGATGTAATTTCTCCAGATGTGTTTCCCAATGCCCAGCGCTCTTTTGGGGAGCTGCTGCTGATGGCAGTGTCTGGTCGTATGCTTTCGAGAAAAGATGATGGTAAATGGGGATACAAGGTGATGCGAACAGCGGGCTATTCCTATAACGCCCATCCTGTTTTGCCGACTTATTGGTCACAGACAAATGCTGGTCCTTGTTTCCTGTGCAAGAAGCAGACTTTCTTGGATATACACTTTGAGGAGGAACTTTGGATGGATAAAATGCCTTATGCCATGGGAGACGACCAGGTGATGTTCTATAAAATGTATTTGCATGGAATGCATCAGCTGACCTCTTACAATAGCGGCATTATTCATATGGATGCGGGTTCGGCGATGCAGTCGCTCGACAAGGAGAATAGCCGAATCTGTGCAGATTTGCGGTTCAAACTGCTATTCTGGCATCGTTTTATATACAGGGTTGATTGTGAAATGTCTAAGTGTAACGTATTCTTGGCATTATGGGACATTCTGTGCATAGGTTATGCCATGAGTTTCACTTTGCTTATTTCCTTGCTGAAGGGGCAATGGGGAATGCTGAAGTTAAAGAAGGATGCAATGACTGAGGCTGTTCGTGTGATAAATAGTGAAGCATTCAAAAGTCTTCCAAAGGTAAAGAGACAATGGATAAAAAGAATATAGTTCCTATAGTTTTTGCTTTCGACAACAACTTGGTCTTCCCAGCATGCGTTTGTCTTTCTTCGTTGATGATGAACGCCAAGGATACTACGTTCTATGATATCTTCATTCTCTATCCTGCTTCGGACGGACTGGAACGTAAGGAGATAGACAGAGTCCAAGAGTTCTATTCCAATTGCCGAATCCAGTATATTGCGGTGGATGACACTTTTGCTGGGGCATATGAAATACGTGGCATCACGACTCCAGCTTATTATCGTTTGCTTATTCCTGAACTCATTCCGCAGTATGACAAGATATTGTATTCAGACGTGGATGTCCTTTTTCGTAGAGACTTGTCTGAGTTGTTGGAGAAGGAACTTGACAAGGATTATCTGGCGGCAGTGTATGACTGGAGTATTGTTATAGACGAAAGTGGCCGGAAATATGCCCAGAACGAATTGCATTTGTCTTCCAATGAATATATCCAGTCTGGTTTCCTGCTGATAAATGCAAAGCAGATGCGAAAGGATGGGCTTGTTGAACGATTTAAGGAGGAGGCACGTAAGAAGTACAAGTTTCAAGACCAGGATATCTTAAATGTTGTATGTGTTGGGAAAAAAGTAGCGTTGGCCCCTTGGTGGAATATGACAACCTACTCCTTTCTGTATTGGAACGCCGATTCCTGTTTAATTTGCAGGGATTGTACGGAAGAAGAGCTACAGAAAGAATTGTTTTCATCCATACTGCACTATAATGGGCAAAAACCATGGAATGGGTTTTGTCTGAACTATGATATCTGGTGGGAATACTATAGGAAGAGTCCATTCTTCTCTGAGAAGCAATACTTCAATTACTATAACAAGAAGAAGGATGAACTCGATTCCTTGTCATTATGGAAAAGAATAAAAGTGTTAGCTCGCTTTTTTATTGTTGGTCGTTTGAGGTAATTGACATTGTATATGGAACATGGAGTTCTTGCTATGCCTCCTCACGTTAGTGTAATTATCCCTGTGTATAATGCAGCTCCGTATATAAAAACGTGTGCATATTCACTTTTGGGACAGTCCTTAGATAATGTTGAACTCATATTTGTGGATGATGCAAGCACGGATGATTCTGTGAACATATTGAGGGAAGTCATAGCCCAATATGGGTATAAGCAGAAAAAAATAAAAGTGTTATGTCTTCCAGATAATGTTGGGTCGGCAAGTGCAAGGAACATCGGGCTATGTGAAGCAACGGGTAGATATGTCTATTTCTGTGATGCAGATGATTGGGTCGAACCGGTTTTATTAGAACGGTTGTTCCTAAAGTTGGAGAAAACACAAGCTGATATATGCTGGTGTGACTTTTTTATGGAATATGAAAAAGAAACTGAGACTTGTGAGTCCTTGCATCCATCTGAGGGTGAAAACGTTTTATTGTCATATTTGAAATATGGATGGAATGTTTTGTGGAATATGATGGTGCGTCGCAGTATTTACGAAAATAATCGAATCCGATTCTATGAAAGAATAAATTATGGTGAGGATTATGGTTTGACAGTTCGATTGGTTGCGTGTTCCACGAAATTTGCCTATGTGCCTCAGGCGCTGTATCACTATAATAGAACAAATCAGAATAGTCTGGTAAGCCAGTCTCGTAACAGTGAAAAGAGATTGAAGATGGCTGATGGTTATGTTCGGATCAATATGAGGATAATTGAATTTTTAGGCAATAGAATAAGGGAGAATGGATTGGAGGAAGTTCTTTCATGGAGAATGCTGGCAGCAAAGAGAGAGTGGATAAGGCATAAGGAAAGGTGGATTCAGTATTATAACACCTGTCCTTTTGCCAATAAGTATATAGATATGAATCCTTTGTGTAGTAGATTTGATAAGTTTTGTCAGCGTGTAATTCTGATTCCTTTCTTACGTAACATTCTTCCATGTGTATTTGCTTTAAAAAGATTAACTGAGAAATGAGTATCCCTGCATATATTATAAATTTGCCAGACGCAAAAGAGCGAAGACTTTATATGGAAAGGATAATCTCTCCATTTGATTACTTGGATGTGCATTTTGTAGATGCTGTCTATGGACGTAATTTGGGAGAGGATGAACTTCGGGAACAGTTTGATGTTCCTTCTTCTGTGCTTTTATATGGAAGAGCATTAAATCGTGGGGAGATAGGATGTACACTTAGTCATTTTAAGTGCTATAGGAGGTTATTGGAATCCCAATCGGATTATTGCTTAATATTGGAAGATGACGTAACTGTTCTTTCAGATCTGGTAATTATAAAGAGTTTGGTTCCTCTATTGAATAAAAAAGAACCGCTGATTTTGTTGCTTTCTGGAGATTTCTGGTATAGTACAAAAAAAGAGTTAAATGAGCATTATGATATAGCGAATGTGGTTGATGCCGTTGGTTCTTATGCTTATATGATAAATAGAGCAGCAGCCAAGCTTCTTCTGCATGAAAACGTTAGGCCCTTTACCGTTGCAGACAATTGGTCCTTGTATAAACATCAAGGAGTGAAAATAAAAGCGATAAAACCTTACATTATAGATGCAAATATCGAAAACTTCTCATCTACAATAGATCAGGCTTATTTTGGGGAAAACTGGAAAGGTCAATCCTTTAAGGCTTTGTTCCGTGCGAAGAAACTGGCTATTATAAAGAAATTATATGTTTATATGGGGCATTTCGTATCTAAAATCAGGAAATGAGTTTGGAATATTATATGCCTAATGTGCAAATCGTCGAGATTCAATGGGGTTCATTGCAAGATTGACTTTTACTGGTATGCCAACCTATCTTCCTCAACTGGATGTGACAAAAGTTATCATGGCAGTTATAGTTGTGGCTATTCATACTCAGCCACAATCTTTGCTGGGAGAATCATTGGTTGCAGATATATGTCAGAGTTTGTATGAAATTCCAGTGCCATTCTTCTTTGCTGTCTCTGGCTTCTTGTTGTGGAGAAAAATGGGAGGGTTTGTGAGAAACGATAGGTTGATAAGGATTGAGAACTGGATTTTGCATTCCTTGCGACTATATTTCTTGTGGACAATAATCTATCTTCCTTATACCATATATGGTTTTGTGCATGATGGATTGCAATGGCATGAAGCATTGATGGTCTTTGCTCGTAACGTTTTGCTTGTTGGCGAAAACTATTGTTCGTGGCCTTTGTGGTATTTGTTGGGAATGGTTTCTGCTGGATGCGTTATTTATGGAATTGTCAAGGTTGGATTAGGAGTCAAGTCTATACTTCTGGTAGCTGTCGTGTTATTATGTCTTGGGGAAGTTCTGGATTCCCTATGCCAACGGGAGCAGATGCCGGCTATTGTTAGTCTGTATTATAAAGTGTTTAAAAGCACCCGAAATGGTTTCTTTTTGGGGTTGCCCTATATTGCAGTTGGAGTGTGTATCGCAGAATTTGGTATTGTTCGTTCAAGAGGGATACTTGCTGCACTATTCACGTCTTTCTTGTGTCTGTTTTTGAAGTATGGAGGACGTTTCTTCCTTCTTCTTCTGGTGTGTTTTGGTCTTCAACTACTGCTTGGGCTTGTATGGAGAACGACGGCACATGGTAGAATCACAGTTTGCAGAAAAGTCAGTAATATCATCTATTTTACCCATATGATATGGGTCGGTTTGATGATGACGGTATTTCCTGTGGATAATAGCTTGCTTAGATTCTCGCTTTCAGTGTTGATGACTTTGGTTACTTCCTTTTTCTTGATTGGAAGGCATGAGGGAAAAGTTTTCAATAAGCTGTTTTCGTAGTTATTACTTCTGATGCCAAAGATATCAGTTATAGTTCCAATATATAACGTGTCGGCATTTATCGGGCGATGCGTGGAGAGTCTGATGATGCAGACATTGGACGATGTAGAGTTCATCTTTGTAGATGATGCAACGCCTGATAATAGTATGATGGCATTGAAGGAGATTCTTGCTTGTCATCCCGAAAGGGAGGGTAGGGTGAAGATTCTTCATCATGAGCAGAACCAAGGACTGCCTGCTGCTCGCAATACAGGTATGCATGAGGCCACGGGAGAGTATATCTTCCATTGCGATAGTGATGATTACGTGGAACCAGATATGCTGGCAAGACTCTATGAGACTGCAAAGGAAAAGCAAGCCGACTTTGTTTGGTGTGACTGGTATTTGACTTTGGCCAATAGTGAGCGCTATATGAAGCAGCCTGAGTACGCTACTGCCGAGGAAGCTCTGCGGTCGATGATGGCGGGTGGTATGAAGTATAATGTCTGGAACAAACTGGTTAAGCGTACTGTCTATACGGATAATGACATCGAGTTTCCTGCGGGTTATGGAATGGGCGAGGATATGACAATGATGAGGCTTGCGGCTTGTGCGCGTAAGGTGGCGTATGTTCCTGCGGCTTTCTATCATTATGTGAAGTCCAACACACAGTCATTCTGCCAGACATACTCAGAGCGTCATTTGCTTGACTTGCGACATAATGTTGATGCGACAGCACATTTTGTGCTTGAGCATTGTGGAGATACGTGGGAGCGTGATGTGGCATTCCTCAAGCTCGAAACAAAATTCCCTTTCCTGATAAGCGATGGAAAGCAGGGACAGTATCAGCGTTGGCTGGAGTGGTATCCCGAGTCGAATGCATATATTGGGCAAAATCCCTATACCTCCGCACGCAGTTGCATGGTGCAGAGGTTTGCTGCTCATGGCCAGTTTTGGCTGGTTTGGCTGTATAATAAGGTTGTGATGCAGTGGCTGTATAGTGTAGTTTATGGAAGATGAAAGTCTCTCTTGACAGCACGATGTCAGTATTGTGTAGAAAATCATGATAAGAGTATTAACGATTATATTAAATCTGGTTCTGACCAGTCTTTACTTTTTCCCCTTTGAGCTCAAAGCTTATCCTGGGGTCAACTCCAAGATGATGATGGCGGTGGTAGGCTTGGTCATCTTTGGTTGCAGAATGGCTCAGGGACGCAATGGACAGATGAGCCGGAGCTTGTTTTGGCTTTCTCTGTTTGCCGCTTTCGTATCCCTTTGTGGTTTCGCGTCTGTGACATTGAATGAGACACCTGATTATGCCTATGCCACTTACTTGGTATCAATGTGGGTCTGGATAGGTGGAGCCTACGCTGTTTGCAATATCATTAGAGCAACTCATGGCCATCTTGATGCGAAGTTGGTTACCCATTATCTCGTGGGAGTTTGCCTGATACAGTGTGCGCTTGCATTGATGATAGACAACATGCCAGCCTTGAAGACATGGGTTGATGCCCGTGTAGAACAGGGGCAGGACTTTTTGAACCAGAACAATGTGAAGCGTCTCTATGGAATAGGCGCCAGCCTGGATGTGGCAGGATCACGCTTCTCTGCCGTGCTGGTGCTGCTGGCTTATTTCATCAGGAATGCTTACATGGAACATGAAGGCATATTGAGAAAGTCCTTTTATCTCTTTTCCTTTATTGCCATCGGTGTTGTGGGTAATATGATAGCACGAACTGCAACGGTAGGGTTGTTCGTCGCGCTGATGTATTGGATTGTTGATTCCAATGTGCTTACGCTCCATTTGAAACAGGGGTATCGCACTCTGTTTGGCGGCATGCTTGCCGCGCTGCTGGTGGCAATTCCTGTGGTTGTAGTTTTGTACCAGACTGACCCTACCACACGCAAACTCCTGCGTTTTGCTTTTGAGGGTTTCTTCAGTCTGGCAGAGAAGGGAAGTTGGGAGGTTTCATCCAATGATAAGCTTCGCACCATGTACGTCTTTCCCGAAACGATAAAGACATGGATTATAGGGGACGGCTATTTCTCAAGTCCTCAGAATGTGGATCCTTATTACACTGGCCCTATTCGAGGTGGTTACTATATGGGTACTGATGTGGGCTATCTGCGTTTCATCTTCTATTTTGGTACTGTTGGCCTTATGGCTTTCATCGCCTTTATCTGCAAGGCAACGCAGTTGTGCGTGAGCCGTTTTGAGAAGTACAAGGTGGTATTCCTGCTTCTGATGGCGGTCAATTTCCTTGTGTGGTTCAAGGTCTCTACGGACATATTCCTTGTGTTTGCCCTTTTCCTTATGTTCCCGCAGGAGGAGCAGCAGACTCCAACTGTTGTATCTCAAGCATGAAGATAGCCTATTGCATAGCAGGTACCCGGCACTCGGGGGGAATGGAGCGTGTGTTGACCAATAAGGCCAATTACTGGGTCGGTCATGGGCACAAGGTGGTGATTATCACTACAGACCAGTATGGTGAGCGTCCCTATTTCAATTTGGATTCCAGGGTGAAGTGTATTGACCTTGGTATCAATTACGAAGAGAATAACGGAAAGAGCATCTGGAACAAGTTGGCACACTTCCCTCTCAAGCAGTGGCAGCATCGCCGTTGTTTGCAGAAGGTGCTGGAGCAGGAGCAACCAGACTGCACTGTGTCGATGTTCTGTAATGATGCACCGTTTCTATATAAGATAAAGGCTGGTGGCCGTAAGTTCCTTGAGATACATTTCTCGCGTCAAAAGCGTTTGCAGTATGGACGTAGCGGACTTTGGCGATTGGCCGATGCATGGCGAAGCAAGCAGGATGAGCGCTATATCCGACACTATGAGAAGTTTGTGGTGCTCACTGATGAAGACCGCCAGTTGTGGGGTAGGCACGACAATATAGTGGTGATACCCAACGCATCAAGTTTCCATACCGAAGAAACTGCCTCGCTTGACTCTCATGTGGTGACGGCTGTGGGAAGGCTCACCTACCAGAAGGGATTCGAGCGTCTTGTGAAGGCTTGGTCATTGTTGCATGACCGTTTCTCTGATTGGCAGTTGCAGATTGTGGGCGATGGCGAGGAAAGAGAGTCCTTGCTGCAGCAGATTGGCCATTTAGGATTGAACGGGAGCATTATCCTGCATCCTGCCACCAAGGATATGCGCAACATCTATCTGGGCAGTTCGCTGGTGGCAATGTCATCGCGTTATGAAGGTCTGCCCATGATTCTGATAGAGGCTCAAACCTATGGGTTGCCCATTGTCTCCTTTGCATGCAAATGCGGTCCAAGGGACATCGTTACCGATGGCCAGGATGGTTTTCTTGTGGAGGAAGGAGATGTAGAGGCTTTGGCCGAACGCATGGGACGACTGATGGGGGATGATACATTGAGGAAACATATGGGAGAAGAAGCCCGTATCGCCTCTGCCCGCTATGATGAGGAGCGCGTTATGGCGCAGTGGCAGCAGATATTCCAGCAAGGATGAAGACGATTGTAGTATCTGCCATCAACATCCGCAAGGGCGGTACGCTTACCATCCTGCGTGATTGTTTGTCCTACCTGTCCACATTGCCCGCAGCCGACTATCGGATTGTGGCTTTGGTGCACAGACGTGAACTTGCCGATTATGCACATGTGGAGTATCTGGAGTTTCCCGATAGCATACGTAGTTGGGGCCGTCGCTTGTGGTATGAATATGTGAAGATGGATGCCATATCCAGGCAGATAGGCAATGTCGATTTGTGGCTCTCGCTTCACGATACTACACCGCGTGTACATGCCAGACGTCAGGCAGTATATTGTCAGACATCGTTTCCCTTTCTCCGCTGGAAGTGGCAGGATTTGAGATACGACTACAAGATAGTCCTCTTCTCCCTCTTCACTCGCTTTGCTTACAGAATCAATATCCATCGCAACCGCTTCTTGGTGGTGCAGGCAGAGTGGTTGCGCGAGGGTTTTGCACGAATGTTCTCTATGAACAAGGAGCAGTTCATCGTATTCCCACCCCAAAGGGAGGTGGAGGCAGCAGAGCAACAGTCACAGCTTTCTGCACCCTACACCTTCTTCTATGCTGCTACCCCCGATGCGCACAAGAACTTCGAGACACTTTGTCGCGCAGCTGAACTCTTGGAGCAGCAACTTGGAAGGGATGCTTTTCGCCTTGTGCTCACTATTGATGGTAGTGAGAATCGGTACAGCCGTGACCTTAAAGCGCGTTTTGCTCATGTCAGCAGCATCCATATGGTGGGCTTCCTTACCCGCAGTCGCCTGCAAGAACTTTATGCAAGTGCTCATTGCCTGGTGTTTCCCTCGCGTGTGGAGACTTGGGGGCTGCCTATCAGCGAGTTCGCTTCCTACAGCAAGCCCATGTTGCTTGCCGATTTGCCTTATGCCCACGAGACGGCAGCAGGTTGCCGGCAAGTGGCATTCTTCGAGGCAGAGGACTCTCAGGGGCTGATGCTCAAGATGCAAGCTCTTGTGTGCGGTGACCATTCGATGCTTGCTCCCATACCGACAGCTAATCCCGAAGCGCCCTGTGTGCATTGCTGGCAAGAGTTGTTTGCGATGCTCCTGAGTGCATAGCGCTCCTTTGCGAGAACCTTCGGACGAAGATATACAACAAGATTACTCTATTAGATGAAAGTCCTACAGCTTGGTAAGTTCTTCCCTATACAAGGGGGAGTTGAGCGGGTGATGGTTGACCTGATGGGTGGATTGTCGGAAAGGGGAATCTCTTGCGACATGCTTTGTGCTGCCGTGGGGGATGACTGTGGGGAGCTTAAGGTCAATGAGCATGCAAGCATCTTCAGGGTGCCTGCCTGGGGCAAATTGGCCGCCACGATGATCAGCCCTTCGATGGTAAGCACGCTCAAGCGCATCTGCCGGCAGTACGACATCATCCATGTGCATCACCCCGACCCTATGGCTTGTCTCGCACTCTATCTGTCGGGCTACAGCGGACGTGTGGTGCTTCACTGGCACAGCGATATAGCCAAGCAGCGTATCCTGCTCCAGTTCTACCGTCCCCTGCAGCAGTGGCTCTTGCATCGTGCCGATGTCATTGTGGGCACTTCGCCTGTCTATCTGGCCCAGTCGCCTTGTCTCGAGCACTGGCAGCACAAGGTGGTGGCTCTGCCCATCGGCATCCAGCCATTGCAGCCTGACTCTCAGGCTGTGCAGGCTTTGCGCCGTCAGTATGGTGGGCGGCATGTGGTGTTCTCTTTGGGACGGTTGGTGCACTACAAGGGTTACCGCTATCTGGTAGAGGCTGCCCGCTATCTCACCGACGATTATGTGGTGCTCATAGGCGGTACAGGAAAACTGCATGATGAGTTACAGTCGCTTATCCAGCGCTGGCATGTAAGCGACCGCGTACAGTTGCTGGGCAGGGTGAGTGACCATGATTTGCCAGCCTATTATGGTATGTGCGACCTCTTCTGCCTCAGCAGTGTGCAGAAGACCGAGGCTTTTGGCATCGTGCAGATTGAAGCCATGTCGTGTGGCAAACCAGTGGTAGCCACCCGCATCCCGCAGTCGGGAGTCGCTTGGGTCAATAGCGATGGCGAATCCGGACTCAATGTGGAACCTTGCGATGCACGTGCTCTGGCCCATGCCATCATGACTGTCTGTTCCGACGATGCCCTTTACCAGCGCCTCTCAAACGGCGCACGTGAGCGTTTCGACAAGATATTCACTTACGACAAGATGATTGATAATACACTTACAATATATAACCAACTATGAGAAAAACTGTAATAACAACCCGACCGAGTGAGGTGGAAGCAAAGGTGCAGACCTGTGATCGAGAGATTATTGGAGCACCTACCAGGATGGTGAAGCGTGGGCTTGATGTTCTGGCAAGTCTTTGCGGCATGATTGTCTTTTCGCCTCTTTTCTTTATTGTCTGGCTGGCCGTACGCCTTGAGGACGGTGGGCCTGCCATCTTCTCCCAGCAGCGAGTGGGCTACAGGGGACGTGAGTTCACACTCTATAAGTTCCGCTCCATGGTGGTCAGCTCGGAGGCTGACGGGCAGCCTGCCCTTTGCCAGAAGAATGATGCCCGTCTCACCCGCGTGGGCCGATTCCTGCGCGACCATCATCTCGACGAACTGCCGCAGCTCTGGAATGTGTTGCGCGGTGATATGTCCTTTGTGGGTCCACGTCCGGAACGCCGTTTCTTCGTCGAGCGCATCAAGGCTGTCAACCCCGACTACGAGTTGCTCTATCAGCTTCGTCCAGGCCTCTTCTCATCGGCTACGCTCTACAACGGCTACACCGACACACTGGCCAAGATGCTTGAGCGCCTGCGCATGGACCTCGAATACTTGCACAACCACTCCTTGTGGCTCGACACCAAGATCATCTTCATCACCGTGATCAGTATCATCACGGGCAAGAAGTTCTGATGTCTGCCGGGATTCAACCAATCAGGAATCGAGTATGAAGAGACGCACCAACCTGACGCTCCGCCGCATGGGGCGAAGATATATGATGGTCAATGCCGCATCGGCAGCGCAGGATACGGCCGATGTATATACGCTCAACGAGACTGCCGCCCGCCTGTGGGAGCAGTTGGGCGATGATGAAATCTCCCTGCCCTCGCTGGCCAGTTGGCTTGCCGATGAATATGGGATAGCCTACGACGATGCTCTGGCCGATGTCACCACACAGGTGCATGAATGGCGGGAGTTCGGACTGATAGAATAGGGTAGCCACCCGATACACATACGTGCGTGCGCACACGTGCATGCATAATATAATAAGGTAATATAGAGTCCAGGAGGAACAAACTTGGATGGAATGACCTGCAAACTATGACCAGCCGTGAGGCTCGTCTTGTAGGGTGTTTCTCCTGGCTCTTTTCCACACAATGCTCCCCTGTGGAGATGGCTTCAAGCAAGCATCTGCGCCGGTGAGCAGCAAGAAACACAAGCAACAGGAGGATAGAGTGAAGAGAGACGACAGTCTGGGCACCAGTCCCAACATTCCTTCGGCCGCATGCCGTACAGCGCTGCTGCAGTTGTTGCAGTCGGCTCTGTGGGGACGTGCGCCACAGGAACAGGCTTTTCAAGGGCTTACACGTGCCGACTGGCAGAGCATCTTTCTCACTGCGCAGGCACAGACGGTGATGGCGCTTGCCTTCCAGGCATTCGAGTTCCTGCCTGATGAACTCCTGCCCGATGATGCGCTTCTCACCCGATGGATGGTGCAAGTCGAACAGGCCGAGCAGCACAGCCGTCACATGAATGAGGCGCTCGCTTCGCTCTGTGAGTTCTTCACCACACGCGGTCTGCAGCCTGTGGTGCTCAAGGGCCAGTCGCTGGCCCGCCTCTATCAGCATCCTCTTGCCCGCGAGTGTGGTGATATCGACCTCCATTTTTCCATCCCCGGGCAGGCTGCCCAGGCACTTCGGGCTCTTCGCGATGCAGGTGTGCATCCCCAAGCCAAGCCCGATGGCAGTCATCTCTACAGCTGGCAGGATGTGCCTGTGGAGCATCATCCCCGGCTCACCGACCTTGCCAGCCCCTTTGCCCGCAGGCGTCTGTCAGGGATGCTCAGCCGTTTTCCATCCCAGAGTGTAGCCCTTGGCATGGGCACTCATGCGCAGATTATGGTACCCGAGCCTACTGTTTCGCTCTTCATCCAGAGCACCCACATTCTCAAGCATGCGATGGGATGGGGGATAGGGTTGCGCCAGATGGCCGACCTGGCAGTGAGCCTCTCCTGTCAGACTTCGCAGATTGACGGCCGCGCCTATCAGCGGGCTTGCTCGCAGGCACATCTCCTCCAGTGGAACGGCTTGCTGCATGGGTTTCTCACCCAGTGTCTGGGATTGCCCCTCCAGCGGCTTCCCTATGCCGACCGTCTCTTCGACAGCCAACCCTTGCAGGAACGTGTGTGGAGGGACGGAAACTTCGGACTGCTTCACACCACCCGCATCGCTTCGCAGTCTTCCTGGCGCAGCAAGTGCCGCACGGCAGTCTCCATGCTCCGTCATGCACGCTTCGGGTGGACCTATGCTCCTGCCGAGACCCTCTTCACAGCCCTTCAGCTGATGGCAGGACAGTTCTCCACAGGAGCACTTCATACAGATGACCACAATGAGTGATACTCAATCGACATACAGTTTCAGGGTGGGAGGTTTCCTCTTCAGCCTGACTCTTCCCCAGCGGCAGGATGTCAGCTTGCTCCTGCCTTCGTTCAGCTCCTTCCGTTGTGAACCAGAGGCAGGCGAACCTCAGCTCTTCACGTTCACCACCGAAGGCCAGACTCTCTGCCTCACAGGCAGCGAGCAGATGATAGAGCAGAGTGAGAGCGACTTGGGGCTGGTGAGCCTCTGGCGCAGTGCTGACGGTTACATCATGCAGGTTCGTCACACTGCCGACGCTCCCTCTCACACGCTCCTTTGCAACGATGATTTCACCCACATGAGCGCCACTCTGCATTGGGACGATCCTATGGTCTCGTCGGTGCTCAGTTCTATGTTGCGTATGGCTTTTGCCCAAGCCATTCTGCCTCACGGGGCCATCTCGCTGCACGCAGCGGCAGTGGTGCTTTCGGGCAGCGCTTATCTCTTCATGGGACAGAGCGGAACAGGCAAGAGCACCCATGCACGGCTGTGGCAACAGTGCTTCCCCGGCTGCCTGTTGCTCAATGATGACAATCCCATGCTGCGCCTGCATGACGGGCAGGTATGGGCCTATGGTACCCCTTGGAGCGGCAAGACTCCTTGCTACCGTTCCGAACGCTATCGGGTGCAGGGGATAGTGCGACTGGCTCAGGCACCCCACAACAGGTTCCTGCCTGCCGCCGAGGTGGAGGCATTCAGCCTGCTGTTGCCGGGCATCTCGGTCATTGGCCAGCACGAGCGCTATTACCAGCTCATGGCCGACACGCTGGCCCAGGTGGCACTCACCGTCAGGGTAGGCGCACTGGAGTGTCTGCCCGATGAGGCTGCCGCCCGTCTCTGTGCCGCTTCGCTGGCATGAGCAGTTGGCCAGCACACATTATATATATAGAATTCTATCCAACAACGAAATAATAGCATAACTACAACAATGATGAAGAAAAGAGAGATTCTGATAGGCTGCGTGGCAGTCCTTATGTTATTTCCATCCTGCGCATCGCGCAAGAATATCGCTTACTTCAGTGACATGCAGCAGGGTCAGGGCTACGAGTATGACAGCCGCTATGAAGCCACTGTGCACACCCATGACCGCCTAAGCATCGTGGTGAGCTGCAAGCGTCCCGAATTGGCACTGCCCTTCAACACGCATGCCAACAGCATCCAAGTGGGTGCGGACGGCACTGTATCCACCTCCTCAGGCGGCTCCCAGGAGAAGGGGGCCAAAGGTTATCGTGTGGATGTGGATGGCAACATCGACTTCCCCATCCTGGGCACTCTGCATGTCGAGGGACTTCGCGTGAGCCAGGTGACCGAAATGATCAAGAACAAGATAATAGAAGGCAACTACATCAAGGACCCTCAGGTGTCGCTCGAGTTTCTCAACTTCCGCTACACAGTGCTGGGCGCTGTGGGGCATGCCGGCACCTTCTCGGTGGATGATGACCGTGTGACCCTTCTGGATGCCATTGCCAATGCCGGCGACCTCAAGTCGAATGCCAAGTTGGGCTCCGTGGCTGTCATACGCGAGAACAACGGTGAGCGCAAGATATATGTGCACGATATCCGCAGCAAGGAAATCTTCCAGTCGCCCTGCTACTATCTGCAGCAGAACGATATCGTATATGTGGAGCCCAAGCATAAGTCCCGCGAGCGTGAGGGTCGCATCTTCCAGATAGGCGGCATCGTACTCTCACTGGCCAGCGTGGTGGCTTCCATGCTGTGGGTACTCAAAAAGTAACAACGAACACATTCTATCCCTATGACATACGAACAAGAAAAGAACAGCCAGGACATCAACCTGAAGGACCTCTTCTTCTATCTCCTGGCACGCTGGCAATGGTTTCTCGCCAGCATGTTGATCTTCGGTGGACTGGCTTGGCTCAAGTATGCACGCACTCCGTTCACCTATTTCCGTCAGGCTACGGTCATCATCAAGGACCCCTCCAACAAGACCTATACGGCTGGGCTTGACCGCTATGACAACTACATCAACAAGGTCAATGTGGCCAACGAAATCCTGCAGTTCCGCTCCAAGAAGCTCATGCAGGAGGTGGTTCGCCGCGTGCATGCCGATGTGAGCTACCAATACAAGGACGGACTGCGCACGAGCGAACTCTATGCTACGGCTCCTGTGGCTGTCAGCTTCCCCGATGCAACGCCCGAAGCATACATCTCGCTCAATCTGCGCGTCGAGGATGAGAAGCATGTGCGCATCACCGATCTCAGTAGTGCAGGCGAGGGTGATTCGTGGGTGATAGCCATGAAGGATACCGTCAAGCTGGGCGGTATGCGTCTGGCAGTCTCTCCCACCAGCTATTGCACCCGCTCGTGGTTTGGCAAGGAAATCAATGTGAGCAAGCGCCCGCTCTCGTCAGTCGCCGCCTATTATCTGGCCAACTTGGGTATCCGACAGGAGGAGGATGCTTCCAGCATTCTCACCCTCTCGCTCAAGGATGCTTCTCCCTCACGTGCCGAGGATGTGCTCAACATGCTCATCACTGCCTACAACGAGGATGCTATCCGCGACAAGAATCAGGTGGCTGTCAATACCGCCGACTTCATCAATGAGCGTCTCATCATCATCAGCCGCGAACTGGGCGGTGTGGAGAGCGAGCTGGAGACCTACAAGCGCGACAACCGCATTCTCGACATCAACAATACCGCCAGCGCCTATCTCGACGAGAGCCGCAAGTCCAACAGCGAAGCGCTGGAGATGGAAACCCAGCTCAGGCTGGCCACCTACATCAAGGATTATCTGGAGGACCACACCAAGGACGGCGACCTCATACCCAGCAATACAGGTATCGACAATGCCAGCGTGGAGAGCCAGATAAGCCAGTACAATGCCATCAAGCTCCGTCGCGACAAACTCATAGAGGACAGCAGCAACAGCAATCCCGTGGTGGAGGAACTCAACAACTCGCTGCATGCCATGAAGCAGAGCATCATACGCGCTGTGGATAACATGATAGTGAGCATCAACGTGAGGAAGCGCGATGCACAAAGCCGTGAGGTGAGAGCACAGTCGCGTGTGGCTTCTATTCCCACCCAGGAGCGTGAGATGCTTTCCATCGAGCGTCAGCAGAAGATCAAGGAGGCTCTGTACCTGTTCCTGCTCAACCGCCGCGAGGAGAATGCCATCACACAGGCTATGGCCGACAACAATGCCCGCGTCATCGACGGTGCTTCCGGCAGCAATGCTCCCATCGCTCCTGTGCGCTCACGCATCATGCTGCTGGGTTTGCTCATCGGTTTTGCTCTGCCTGCCGTGTGGCTCATGGTGCGTCTCTTCATGGACACTTATGTGCACAGCCGTCGCGACCTCAAGGGACGTGTGAGTGTGCCTTTCCTGGGCGAGATTCCTCAAGGCCGCGACAACTCACGCTCCAAGGGCAAACGACAGGAGATGGTGGTAACAGCCGATGGCAACGACATGACTTCAGAGGCATTCCGCATCCTGCGTACCAACATGGAGTTTATGGGCCGCAAGGAGCATCCTGCCAAGGTCATCACCTTCACCTCATTCAATGAGGGAGCCGGCAAGACTTTCATCTCGCGCAACCTTGCACTCACACTGGTATTTGCCAAGAAGCGTGTGCTGCTGCTCGATATGGATATCCGCAAGGGTACGCTCAGCCATCACATGCATGGGCATGGGCACAAGATGGGACTCACCAACTATCTGGCTGACTCCAGCGTGCAGGTAGATGATATCATCTGTCCCGTAGAGGGAGTGGATGGGCTGGACATCATCCCTGCAGGCACAGTGCCTCCCAATCCTGCCGAACTGCTCATGGACGAGCGTCTGGACAAACTGGTGGAGGAATTGCGCCAGCGTTATGACTATATCGTAGCCGACAGTGTGCCTGTGGGCATCATTGCCGATGCATCCATTGCCAACCGTGTGGCCGACCTCACCATCTTTGTGGTGCGTGCAGGCAAGCTCGACCGACGCCAGTTGCCCGATATCGAGAGCCTCTATCAGGAGAAGCGCCTGCGCAATATGGCACTGGTGCTCAATGGAGTGGATGTCGCACATCGTGGTTATGGCTACGGATATGGATATGGTTATGGCCGTTATGGATATGCTTACGGCTATGGATATGGCAAAGGAAAGAAGAGCAAGAAATAAAAGAGAAAGAATAAGATAGTTAAGTACTAACCTTAAAAAAGAGAAAGATTATGAAAATGACAGGACAGTATGAGTCACCGCTCACTGTACGCGCTCAGGTGCAGGTGGAGAAGGGCTTCATGAAAGCTTCGGTGACAGTCAAGAACGACATCAAGGACAATGGACGTGTGGAAGAGCATCTGGTGAACCATGGTTTCGACTACACACTGGACACTGGCAACGGGTGGGATCCAGTAACTAAGAAAAACTAAACCTCATACTATAAATATAACATTATGAGAACGCATGATTATCTTCTCGGTCTCTCCATGCTGGCTTTGGTTGCCTGCAATCAGGAGAACATGCCCGAACGTCCCACCCCTACACCAGGTGCAGAGGTGAAGTTTGGCGTTTCGCTCAACAAGACTGATGTTACCCGCACCATCTACGGTGAGGAGAACAGCAACGGCTTTCCCATCTATTGGGTGGATGGCGACAAGGTGCTTGTCACCTCTCCCCAGTGCCTGAACGGTCGCAATACCGCTCAGTACAAGGTTTCTGTAAAGTCTGACAAGCAGAACTATGCTAACAGCCTGGACAAGACAGGTGCGGTGGGTGTTCAGTGGGGGCAGGATAAAACTGCCGATTTCTATTCGGTTTATCCTGCTGACAAAGCCAGCGTGCAGGGCACCAAATTCCACCTCACGATGCCTAATGTGCAGCGTGAAGCTCTGGAGTTTAGGGAAAATGGCCAAAAGGCTAATGCCGACATGAACGCATGCTTCATGAAAGCTGTCAGCGAGGGGGTGGCCAATGGGCATGATGTGAACCTCACCTACACTCCTCTCTCCACCGCCATTCGCTTCACCTTGCGTGGTCCTTCGTCTGGTGTGGGTCAGATAAGTGAGGTGACTATCATCAAGGTGGTGCTCAAGGCAGACAAGCCCATCGCAGGTGACTTCACTGTGGATATGAGCACAGGGACTGTGACCCCTGGCGAAAAAAAATACAATGAGATTACGCTCTACACCTATTATCCTTCCACGGACGGTTATCTGACGCTGGGAATGAAAAAAGAGAACAAAGAGGTGGAGCTGAATGCCTTTGTTATCCCTTACGAGGGTCTGACTGTCAGTGACAAATGGAAGCTGGAGGTGACCACTGACCAAGGTAAAGTCTATACCACCTCTTTGAAAGAAAAGGGAACTGGTGACGGTAAGCTGAAACCAGGCCAGATTCATCGTTTCAAGGGACAGTTGCCCTCTCTTCCTGCTCCCGACAAAGATTGGGATCCTGTCAAATGGATGGAGAACATTCCCCGCAATGTGTATCTCTCAGAGATTTCCATCCCTGGTTCTTGGAACTCGCTGAATTACGAGTACCAGGAAATGAATCTCGCAACGGAGAAGAAACCTACGGAGAAGGAATGTTTGGCAGCAATCGAAGCCCAGTATAAGGCTGGTGCGCGTGCTTTCCATATTGATGTAAGATGGAAGGCAGAGAAAAATTCGGGATCACCAGGAAAACTGACATTGGGTGTTGCTAATGGTGGATCTACCAGAAAATATAATGGTAAGCACCTCATGGAAAATGACAACATGCCGTTTGCTGATGCTTTGGATTATATAGCTTATCATGTGCAGCACAAGGAGTACATGGTGGTGTTTTGCACCTTGGCACATGACAGCTATGAAGCGGAAGAAAATGGCTGGATGAAGGTGATAAGCGAAGAGTGTGCTAATGATGATAGGATTGTCGATGGACGAACGATTTCTGCCAATACCGTGGTAGGTGATGTGTTGGGCAAGGTGATTGTCATCGTGAACTGCCCGAAGAATCCCACCAGCATAAATCTCCCTACGGACAGTAAGTGTCTCTTTACTTACACTCCCTTGGAGTTGAACGAGAGTCGGTATAAGGATAATAAGACTTATCCCTGGTGTACAGGTGTTATTGCCAATAGTGCAGATGCATCTTTGAATATGTATAGTGCGCAGGCGCAGATAATGGCCACGTTGGATGCAACTGCGGGATATACGGTTGACGGTCGTGGCTATGCACCCACTTTGGCAGAACGCGAGCAGAAGACAGAGAATATTCTCAAATGGTCGTTGATCAATTATCAGAATGCGGTTTATGCACATTCCGACTGGTTGTATAATGGATTGGGAGGCAGCCTCTGGAAGAAAAAAACGTTTTTGGGGATTACTACTGGTTATGACGAGATTGAAGGGTCTCAGAAAGATGTTGCTCAGGTTCTGAACCCCTGGATTGATGGCAAAATCAAGCTGATGTCTGCCAATCCCGATACCTCTCAGGGACAGACCCGTTACTATCCTGTGGGCTTGGTGCTGATGAACTATGTGACTAATGACGTCTATGGTAAGCCGGTTATGCTGGATATTCTCTCACTGAACAACAAGTTCCGAAAGGCTTATGACCCCAACAAGGATCCTCTTGACCCATCCAACAACGGGTCAACGTCTGATGTCAATTCCGCTGCCCCTGGTTATAACTCGGGCATGAAGGACAATGGTACAGAGGCCATTGGCTGGACACGTTCGCATTAAATAGTTCCCATCCCACTTGGGAGATGTGCTTTCACCCTCTGCCGAGGGGAGGCACTTCTCCCAAGCGGGATTCTCTGATTATAACAACCTCTCATTTTTTTATCCATCCATGCTGACTTGCAGACAATCGGCTTCCCTCTGGAGGAAAAGCGCACGACAGGCTTTTCCAAGTTTTTGTTGAGGCCGAAACAGAGCAGCACACATACTACCAACAGTATCCATCACATTATGAAAAAGAAAGTCTTTTACGTTGTATCGGCGATGGCAGCCGTTCTCCTTGCTTCCTGCTCACAGGACGAGTATAACCGCACTTCGCACAAAGACAACATTGTGGCCACCATCCATCCAGCAGCCACTACCCGTACAGCCGTTGACCAGCCAGTAGAAAGTGCCCAGGCAGTGGGCATCGCCTGGACAGACGGCGACCAGATAGGTGTATTCGACCATGAATCTGTCACCCAGCGCTGCTACAAGAAGGTAGGCGCAGAGCGTGAGGCAATGGCCAACTTCACTGCCGCAGGCGAGGCTTTTGCCGAACCCACATACGCCTATTATCCCTATGATGCAGCTAATGACAACAAAGAAATCACTTCACTCACAGGCACCCTCCCCGCTGTGCAGAATATGGACAGCGGCATCCTGCATGGTGACTATAAATATGGTCGCGCGAAGGGAAGCGGAGCCAGCGGACATGAGTTCGCCTTCACCCACATGTTCTCACTCGCACGTGTCACTGTGGATGCATCAGGCACACCGCTCGCAGGTGAAAAGCTGCGCGAGGTGAGCGTAAGCGTCACACGCAATGATGCTCCTGTGGCAGTGGCAGGACAGTTTGAGTTCAATGCCCGCAATGGTGTGTGGATGCAGACCGATGCAGGAAGCGGCACCGTGAGCCTGCAGTGGACCGATGGCCCCCAGCTCAACGGCATCCTGACAGCCTACATGAGCATGTTCCCCACGGTGAAGAGTGGCGATACCTTCACCATCACCGTCAGCACACAGAACTATCGTGCCTGCTTCTCTGCACAGAGCCGTGCCGACTTCCAGCGCGAGAATATCTACGGACTGCCTCTCCTGCTCAAGAACTACTCTTCGCTGGTGGTATATGACAACGAGGGCAATCTGAAGTATCCCACCGAAGGCGTTGAGACAGGAACCTTCACCTGTGCTACACTCAATGTGGATGGTTTGCCCTCATCCATCAACAAGGACGGACCAGGCAATCAGGGCACTATAACCCTGGGCAACAAGGCCAACTCGCTGGGATGGGATTTCCTGGCAGTGAGTGAGGACTTTGAGTACCACACACAGCTTGCAACAGCCATGAGTAACTACAATGCAGGAACATATCGTGGTTCGCTTGGTGTACTCAACCTCAGCCAGCGTGCCGATACCGACGGTTTGGGCTTCTTCTGGAAGAAGGGGCTGAGCGCCACTGGCGAGACTATGGTTCAATATACAGCCGAGATAGGTGGACTTACCGACGGAGCCAACACACTGATCAAAAAGGGCTTCCGCCATTATGTGGTTACAGTGGCCGATGGGGTAGATGTAGATGTCTATATCACTCACATGAATACCTGGAGCGATGATAACCCGTCCTCCTTCGAACCCGTACAGATAGCCCAGCTGTGCCAGTTGCGCGACTATGTGCTCGCACAGCTCAAGCAGAACAAGCGTCCCGCCATCGTGATGGGCGATACCAACATGCGCTACACCCGACACAAGGTACAGGACAACTTCTTTACCCCCGTTGCACAGGCTGGCTACGAGGCCATCGACCCCTGGGTGAAGTTCCACCGCAATGGTAAGTTCCCCACGTGGGGAGGCAAGTCGTTGATGATCCGTAGCAACTTCAAGGGCGATACCAAGAATGACATCTGCTGCTCTGACGACCAGCGAGGCGAGGTGGTGGATAAGGTGTGGTATATCAACCATCCCCAGTCCAGCGTGCAGTTGCAGGCTGTGGATTGCCGGAATGATGTAGGAAACTTCGAGAAAAGCACCGAAGCGGCTGAGTATAAGGGTGTGGACACCGAGGATGCCAACGGCAATATCCTTACCAACCAGACGGTAAGATTCGAGAGAAAGATGGGATTGGCCGACCACTTCCCTGTGGTGGTTGATTTCAAATATACTATAATAAAGAAGTAATATGAAGAGGATGTACCTGCTGGCGGCCATCGTGGGTGTTGTGCTGCCGCTCTTCTGCTCATGTGCAGGAGATGAGACAGTGGGCAGTGGGCAGCCTCAAGTGCAGACCATCACTGCAGCTATAGCCGACCCTTCGGCGCCCGAACAGACACGCACATGCATCGACATGAGCGATACAGGCAATGGCTATTTGGGCTTGCTTTGGCAGCCTGCCGACAGCATAGGCGTGTATGGCAAGGCTGGTACCCGCAATGCTCTGTTTCTCAGTGAAGCGCAGGGCAGTGTACCACAGGCGGACTTCAGCGGGACGATGGATGCTGACGACCAGCCTTATCGTGCCTATTATCCCTATAGCACCGACAATGACGGCGCTGAGATAACTGCCTTGAGGGGACATCTGCCGCAGGTGCAACCCTTTGATGAGGCTTCGGGCCGGCTCACAGGTGACTATAAATATGGTGCACCTGTGGGCCAGAGCCGTCGCTTCAACTTCCGCCACCTGTTCTCCATGCTTCGCGTGACAGTGGATGCCAGCGGCACCTCGCTTGCCGGTGAAGCATTGGATAGGGTGGAGCTGACCGTTACCGACGGGCAGGGAACTCCGCGTGGCATCTGCGGAAGCTTCACCTTCAGTGCCATCGACGGCACTTGGGGCAATGTGACAGATGCTTCCGGCAGCGTGAGCATGGTGTGGACAGCCCGTCCGCAGTTGGCCGAGGGCAGCAGCCATCAGGGGTTCATCACCGTAATGCCCACAGTGAAAAGGGGCGACAGGATAAGCGTGAGTGTGCAGACCGAGGCACATCTGGCCACATTTACCGCCGTCTGTCAGGCCGACTTCGAGGCAGAAGCAGTGTACAACATCCCCCTCAGTCTGAAGAACTATGCCGCTCAGGCAGAAACCTTCGGCTACAAGGAGAGGAAGTTGCCCTCCCTTAGCCAGTTTGGTTTCTCTGTGGAGCAGAATGCGGGTAAGTTGCTCAACAACAAACTTGTGTGGAACAGCCGCAACCAGCCGCAGTTCAACAGCGTGAGCACCTATCCTGCTACGATAAGCGGCAGCGAGGTGAGCCTCATGATTCCTTATCTCTATGACTTCCATCTGGTGCCCACCTTCACTGCCAGCGAAGGTGCCACCGTGAGTGTGGGAGGAGTAAAGCAGACCAGCGGAGTGACAGAGGTGGATTTCACACGTCCCGTAACCTACACGGTAGAGTCCGACGGCATGAAGCGTGACTATGTGGTGAGCATCACCAACACCGGTCTGCCTGTGGTGGTGGTACAGCAGTCGGCATCGGGTGACTTCAGTCCTGTAACTTCCGGCGGCTTCCTGGGTATAGGCGGCAATACAGTCAACCGGTTTGTGGATTTCATGGTGCGCGACAAGGACACCGAGTGGGTACAGGACGACCAGCTGACCATCTACAATGCCGATGGTACACTGGATGTTCCCACTGCGCTGTGTGGTATCCGTCTTCGCGGAAACACCTCGAAAGCTTTCCCCAAGAAACCCTTTGCCATCAAACTGGTAGAGAAGCAGAAGGTGCTGGGCATGCCCAAGCACAAGCGCTGGGTGCTGCTGGCCAACTGGCTCGACCACTCCATGATACGTAATGCAGTGGCATTTGACCTGGCACATGCCTTCGAGCGTGCCTGGAAGTCGGGAGCCATCGAGGAGGGAATTCCATGGAACGTGCACGGACAGCCTGTGGAACTGGTCATCGACGGCCATCATGTGGGCAACTACTATCTGTGTGAGCAGATCAAGATAGGTTCCAAGCGTCTCAACATCCAGGACAATTATGAAGATGCCTTGGAGAAGACGCTGGAGAAGTGTGGCTATCTGATGGAATTGGACAACAATTATGATGAGACCTACAAGTTCATCACCCGCCATTACTCCGTACCCTTCATGTTCAAGGACGATGTGCTGAGCGATGAGATATTTGCAGCCGTCAAGGCAAAGGTGCAGGGGATAGAGGACAATATCTACAACAAGAACTTCGCTGCTGCCTATGAGGATATGGACATCTACAGCGTCATCGACCAGTGGCTCATATGGGAACTGACCATGAACCATGAGTTCCTTGACCCCCGTTCGGTATATTATTTCATGAACGGCAACGGCAAGCTGTCGGCTGGTCCGGTGTGGGATTTCGACCGTGCAACCTTCCAGAACGTGGAGAATGCACGCAGCCAGGGCAGTTCGGGCGACCGCCTGAAACCCTATGACCAGTGGATATGCTGGAGTGCCCATCCTGTGGCAGGTGGCACAGAGTCCAGTCTGAAGAAGAGCACCTCGTGCGTCTTCTATCCCGCATTGGTGAAGGATCCCATCTTCCAGGCTGCTGTGCAGAAGCGTTGGGCAGTGCTCTATCCCTATCTGCTGAGCGTGAAGGACGACATCAGTGCCTACGGACAGAAGCTGGAGCGCTCCTATGAGGTGAACAGCCAGATGTGGCCCACCAGCAAAGCTGCCATCCAGAAGTACAAGAACAACTTCAGCGACTGGAGCGGCGACGAGAACATCTCGGCCTACAAGGATGTGATAGACAACTTCCTGACGGTGTATCAGAAGAGACTCGACGGCATGAACATGCTCATCACCTCGGGACGCTTCGCCCAGTAGGCAAGGGTGTGACTGTAAGCACCAGATGTGGGCTGAAAGCCCAGGATTGTGGATAGTTGGCTCTTCGGAGCACAGAACAGAAACAAGTACAATACATATATATAATAATGTATAAGAGAGAGGAAAGGCTATGGCCAGGTGGCTGTGGTCTCTTCCCCTCTCGTTTTTTATGAGAAAAAGTTTCTTGGGCTACTTTGCCCGGTAAGTTAGGTATCCTATTCTGGATAACAAAAGAAAAAACGTGTCACAGACATCAGACAATAACAAACGAATAGCCAAGAATACGCTGCTGCTATACGTGCGTATGTTCTTCACGATGGGAGTCAGCCTCTTCACCTCACGTGTCATCCTGAACACTTTGGGCGTGGAGGACTATGGCATCAACAACGTCGTGGGCGGAATAGTCACCATGTTTGGCTTTATCAACAGTTCCATGTCATCGGCTACACAGCGCTACATCACTTTTGCTTTGGGCAAAGGAGACAAGGACCGGCTCCGTACCGTGTTCAGCACTACGCTGCAGATACATGTGCTCATAGCAGGACTGGTCATCGTCTTGGGCGAAACAATCGGCCTCTGGTTTCTGTACAACAAGTTGCAGATACCGGCTGACAGGATGGACGCTGCATTCTGGGTATTGCAGTCATCCATCATCTCTTCGTTCATCATGATTATCAGTGTACCCTATAATGCCTGCATCGTAGCACATGAGGAGATGTCGGCCTTTGCCTATATGTCCATATTGGAGGTTGTGCTGAGGCTGGCCATCGTGTATGTACTGGTAATCTTCTCTTTTGACAAACTGATACTCTATGCATTCCTGCTGGTGCTGGTTCAGATATTCATACAGATCTGTTATTGGACATATTGCAGGAAACACTTTGAAGAAACAGAATATCGTCATGCCTGGAACCGTTCTTTGTTCAAGGAGATGACAGGTTTTGCCGGGTGGAGCATGTTCGGCAATCTGTCGGCAGTGCTGTTTGGACAGGGGCTCAACATCCTGCTCAACATCTTCTTTGGTCCAGTGGTCAATGCCGCCCGTGGTGTGGCGGTGCAGGTGCAAGGAGCTATCCAACAGTTCGTGGGTAATTTCCAGATGGCGCTCAATCCTCAAATCACGAAGACGTATGCCAAGGGCGAAATGGCCGAGATGCACAAACTGATGTTCCGCAGTTCGCGCTTCTCCTTTTACCTCCTGTTCTTCCTGTCATTGCCAGTACTCTTTGAGACCAACTTCATCCTGACTGTGTGGCTCAAGACTGTGCCCGAGAACACAGTGGTGTTTCTGCGCATCATGATATGCACTGCATTGATATATTCCATTGCCAATCCCTTGATAGTAGCCAATCAGGCAACGGGAAAGGTCAAGGCTTATCAGGCTATTTGTGGCACTATCCTCTTGATGATACTGCCGGTTTCCTATGTCTGCCTGCGGTTGGGATGTCCGGCTTACGCTGTGTTTGTTGTGCATTTCATCATGGAAGCCGTCGCTCAGCTTGCTCGCATGATTATGTTGCGGCCCTTGATAGGACTCCGTGTTAGGGATTATCTCTGCAATGTCTATAATAGAGTGTTTGCTGTTGTCCTGGCTTCGTCGCTCTTGCCATGGCTGGTTTATGCGAACATGCAGGACAATGTCTGGAGGTTCTTTGCTGTTGGGATAGTTTGCGTGTTCTCCGTAAGTTTCTCTACCTACTTCCTGGGACTGTCGGCCAACGAGCGACTGTTTGTCAGGAGCAAGGTTTTGGCTATGATTCAGAAAATCACAAGACGATGATAGAAGTAAAAGACAAGAAGAACTGTTGCGGCTGTTCAGCTTGTGCGTCTGTCTGCCCCAGGCATTGCATCACGATGGTGGAAGACTCTGAAGGTTTTCTCTATCCACAGGTTGATGAGAAAGCCTGTGTGAACTGTGGTCTTTGCGAGAAGGTCTGCAATGAGTTGCAGCCGTACGATACACGAGAGCCTTTGCAAGTGCTTGCCGCCATCAACCAGAATGAAGAGGTTCGCCAGAAAAGTTCTTCTGGTGGAATCTTCCATCTTCTTGCAGAAAAGACAATAGGCGAAGGTGGTGTGGTGTTTGGTGCACGATTTGATGAGAATTGGCAGGTGGTGATTGACTATGCAGAGGATATGAAAGGCGTAGAGGCTTTCATGGGCTCAAAATACGTTCAGGCACGCATGGAAAATGCGTATGTAGATGCCCTACGCTTCCTAAACGAGGGAAGGAAGGTACTTTTTTCTGGAACGCCTTGTCAGGTGGCAGGCTTACACAAATTTCTCCGCAAATCATATGACAATCTTCTAAGTGTTGATTTAATATGTCATGGTGTACCAAGCCCAAAGGTATGGAGGATGTATCTAGAAGAGGTGGTAAAGCAAGGTCAAAGCATCAGCTGTGTAGAATTCCGTAACAAAGAGAAAGGATGGAAGAACTTCTGCTTCTTTCTTAGTCATAATGGAGTTGGTAAGACGGATTCCATGCTTTCGCCTTTTACAGAAAATCATTATATGAAGGCATTCTTAAATGACATCATTCTTCGTCCTTCCTGTTATGACTGTAAAGCGAGAGGGTGCAGTAGCCAAAGTGACATTACTATAGCTGATTTCTGGGGAATTGAAACATTATTGCCAGAAATGGATGACGACAAAGGGACAAGCCTTATCTTAGTTAATACGAAAGCTGGGAAAACCACTATTAGTGGTGCAAAGGTAACGATGGCATCAAGCACCTATGAATGTATCAAGCACTTCAATCCTGCATGCTGTTACTCTCCTAAGGTACATCCAAAACGTAAAATGTTCTTTAGGTATTTGGGGGAAAAAGAACTGATATCTTTGATAGATGAATGTACGAAGCTTCCCTTTGGGCAACGAATGCGGATGCTCATGTGGCGTTGCAAAGCTTTTGTCAAGTGTATGCTGAAAACGCTTTTTCCATAGAGTAGGGGAAAAGTGAAAAAAAACAGGGAGGACATGCAATTATAGGAAAAGTTTGTTCTGTCATCCCACAAGATAGCGTCCATAAGTTTCAGAAGCAAGGATGACGGTTGGCGCAACTATAATATGGTGATAAGAATAAAGTGAGATATTAGTGCATCAAGAGGCGGATGAGTGTAGCAACATTTACACTCATCCGCCTCTTTTGTTTTCTGCCCATCCCACATCGGCAGGGCGGAAGTGCAATCCTGCACAGCCGAAAAAGGCAGGCGCAAAGGGATGAAGAGTGCCACGAAATGATTATCTTTGCAACTGAGATGGCAATAGCCATGGTTGTATGTGTAACAGGAAGAGAAGTTGGGATTGGCGGAATGAAAAATTTGTTCCAAGCTGGTGCAAAAAGGAATAGACAGTAATATGGCAGAAAAAGACAACATACCAGAAATGCGGCCAACGTTTGATGCTATACGCAGGACAGACGAAAACGGCAATGAATATTGGAGTTCGCGTGACCTATGCAATGCTATGGGCTATTCTACAAATTGGAAATTCCAAAACGTCATAAACAAAGCGATTGCCGTAGCCAATCAAAAAGGAATGAATATTGATGACCATTTCAACCAAACGGTTGATATGGTCAAGCTTGGTAGTGGCGCATACCGAAAGGTAAACATATTCCGGCTGTCTCGCATGGCCTGCATGATTATAGCCGAGAATGCAGACGGGAAGAAACCGTTCGTGCAACAGGCCAGGGAATATTTTTCTCTGGCTGTTCCAACTTTGGAACTCATAAAGAACTCTCTGGAATCCAATATTATACTGTATAAAACTGCACAAGGTGAAGCTCGTATTGAAGTAATATTCAACAACGATACCTTTTGGATGTCGCAAAAGCGCATGGCGGATTTGTTTGGTGTTGATGTAAGAACAGTGAACTACCATTTAGGGCAGATTTACGAGACAGGCGAACTGCAGAAAGAAGCAACTATCCGAAAAATTGGGATAGTTCAAAATGAGGGCGATCGCGATGTGGAACGAACTCCCCTGTTCTACAATCTTGATGCCTTCCTTTGCTCCCGTTTAACCTCAATCCAGAGGAAAAATGAATTTGCCTGCCAAGCTGGTGGACTACTTCAGAATCAGTCATATTAGAAAATGATAACCAAGCCAACACATGACTAAGTATAAGGACATAATAAACAATATTTGTGGTAATATCCATACGGGAGTGGTCGATTTCGACGAACCACGCAGTGAAGCTTCTATGCCAACCCAGGCTTCTTCGGAGTTCATTACCAACAAGCAGCAAGGTGACTGGGCAGAAGATGTCTTGTTCCGAGCAATCAATGAGAACTCTGACAACATTGTAGCTGTGCGATATGGCAAGTCTGATGACCTGGTGGCAGGCGATGCTGGCTTTGAGGAATTCTTCAACAACTATCAGGCGGAACTGGACTCTATCGGAAAGCGTCCAGACCTGTTGCTTTTCCGCCGCGAGGATTATGACGAAAGTTTGGGTGAGGATATCAGCAACAGGGATAGCTGCGAGATAGGAGAATATGTGGCAAAGGCCATTGCGGGCATAGAGGTTCGTTCGAGTGCTTTTCTCATTGACAAATACACAGAGGAGGCGAACCGGATTGTGCGTGAGAATACTGCTGGAGCCATTGCACTCAGGGACGAGTTGTTGGGTGAATATCTCGACTTGCTTGAGCAAAAGCGTCCTGAACTTATCGGCATCCTACGCCAGTTGGACGAGCATTCTGTGAGGACGATTGACTTCAGGGCTGTTTCGTATCGCTCTTCGCAGCGCCTGCAGGAGCTTTCTGCCAAACTGTCGGAACTGAAGAAGTATCTGAAGGCTATTCAGAAACGTAATTCCCTGTCTATAACTCCGAAGGTAGAGGACTTGAAGGTGGTGAGGAAGTGGATAATGACGTACGATGTGCCGCATTTCTATGTGCAGGTTTTCTTTGATAAAATGTATGGAATGTCCTTCCAACACATACTGGAACTTGTGTCCAATCCCGACTTGGAGGGCGAGAAGTATTTCATCGAACAGGATACGAAGAACCAGAATAAGACAACCATCAAAATCCCTTCACAAGACGGAGTGTGCCTGGCTGAGAAAGTAGTGGAGCCTAATCACCGAAGTGTCCGTAAGGAACTGAACAAGGGGCGCTTGCTCTTTTATGTGAAGTTTGATGGAGGAGAGGCTTGTCTTGACAAAGAAAGTTTTGATTCGTTGTTCTCTTGTGACCTATGATGACCGAGAAGGAATACGTGGGAGTGGTTGGCCTTGAGCACAGGAAGAGGTTTGCACAGTTCTTTACACCTGAGGCTATAGCGGATTTTATGGCCCGTTGGGTGCTGGATGGCAGGAAGAAGATGGATGTTCTGGAGCCTGCATTTGGCTTGGGAGCCTTCAGCCGTTCCTTGTTCAAGCAGAATCCTAAGGTTAGGGTAGTGGGCTATGAAGCAGACGAAACCATCTATAATTATGCTGCAGAAAATGTGGCGCAGGCTGGAAGCGACGTGTTATTATATAATGAGGACTACTTGCGGGCTTCGTGGAAAGACAAGTATGACGGCATCATTTGCAATCCACCCTACCTGAAGTTCCATGATTATGACAATGCTTCGCTTGTGCCATTGGTCAATGAGCAGTTGTGCATACGTCTGAATGGCTTTACCAACTTATACACACTCTTCCTGCTCAAATCCATTAGCCAATTGCGGGATGGAGGCAGGATGGCATATATAGTTCCCTCCGAGTTTCTGAATTCGGATTATGGGGTGGAGGTGAAGCGTGCTTTGCTGCGGAGTGGTGTGCTGAGGCATGTGGTGGTAGTGGATTTTACTCAGTGTGCTTTCGATGACGCTCTGACGACCGCTTGTATCCTTTTGTGCCACAAGGACGGCAGTCTCAGCGAAGTACGCTTCTCCCACGTCAGTGATGTGGGCCAACTGCAGGCTTCCCTGGCAGATTATTCCGCGTGGGCGGCAGACCAGCTGAAGCCGGAGACGAAGTGGAAGCAGTATTATGAGGGAGCACGTTCTGCGGGCTATCGTCATCTGGTGCCGTTCAGCACTTTTGCCAAAGTGTCTCGCGGGATTGCCACAGGAGCAAATGACTATTTCACTTTCAGGGAGTCCAAGAAGGAGTCGTATGGAATTCCTGAGCGCTGTCTGATGCGCTGTGTCTGTCATTCGACTGATGTTCATGGGCTCTTCTTCACGGATGATGATTTCCAACGGCTTTCACATTCAGACAAGGCTGTGTATCTGTTCAATGGATGTGCCGACGGGGCGGATGAACATGTGAGGGAGTATATCTCCTTGGGTGAAGAGACAGGAGCCGACAAAAGGTATCTGACCGCCAGCCGAAAGCCTTGGTATGCAATAGAGAACAGAAAGCCTTCTCCCATCTGGGTGTCGGTGTTCAACAGAAAGGGGCTGCGCTTTGTGAGAAACATAGCTGGGGTGTCCAATCTGACCACATTCCACTGTGTGTATGATGCGGGTGTGGTGGATATCGACGTGCTGTTTGGCTATCTGGTAACAAACGTGTCCAAGGAAATCTTCATGGACAACTCACGTCAGTACGGCAACGGACTGGTGAAGTTTGAACCCAATGACCTGAACAAGGGAAAGGCTGTGGATTTGAGACTGCTCACAGAGGAAGAGGCCCAGCTCGTCAGTGCAGCTTCGCAAAGGTTGCTGTGTCAGGGTATCGAAGATGAAATCATCCTCCTGCTGGACAACTTCTTCAGGGAGAAATTCACGGACCGGAGCGTCTGCCTGGCATATTATTGGGGACAGTTGCATGATTTGGGACATCCCGATTCGAGCCCTATTGAGGAAAGCACACTGCCCACTCATGCCAAACAGCTCATCTTCCCCAATCTCTTCAGCTACACTGCTCAGGATAATGCAGCAGAGGCATTGGCGGTACATGAAGATGAGACATAGGTGGAAAGGCCGAAAAAACGAAGCAAGGTTACTTTGCAAAGTATCGTTGGATACTTTGCGATTTATCCTTGGATACATTGCCAAGTATCCAAGGATACTTTTTCGAGCCAAATTTTTGCAGTGCTCAGCATGATAAACGAAAAAAGAGAGGAATGTTCCTCTCTTTTCTTGTCTTGAGCCGATAGGGGGACTCGAACCCCCGACCCACGCATTACGAATGCGTTGCTCTACCAACTGAGCCATATCGGCGAAACCGACGGCAAAGGTAACACTTTTTTTTGGATTGCCTTGGAATGCTGTGGGGAAAATGTTGTGTGGGGATGCAAGTTTGTGTTCATGGCTGGCCTGGAGCGATAGACGGGACTCGAACCCGCGACCCTCGGCTTGGGAAGCCAATGCTCTACCAACTGAGCCACTATCGCATGTTTTCCTTCTGCAAAGATACACCTTTTATTTGAATACGGGACAAGAAAGGCGGAATTTTCTTGGTACATGCGGCAGCTTTAGTCGGCTTGTCTGCCCAGAGGATGCCTTTTCGTGCACCAAGGTTCCTTTGCCTTATTGTGCCTCTGGTTCGGTGGGTGCAGGCTTGACGGCTGTTACGGTGAGAATGCCTTGACTGACCCGGAAAGAGATTTCGAGGGTGGAGAAGGGTAGCACATAGGTGCGTGTGGGGTCGTCCTGATAATGTGGGCGAGGGTCGGAAGCCAAGATGGCACGCAGGCTCTCACGCTTGGGTTGGGGGATGAGACTCTCCAGCTGGTGAGGAATCTCCACTTGCAGAGGTTCGATGGTCTCGTTCTGCTCCTGCGCAAAGCCGCCGCTTGCCTCGGGATGACAATCCACGTAGGGTAGATAAGGTTTGATGTCGAGGATGGGTGTGCCGTTCATCAGGTCGGCTCCATCCACTTCGATGACAGGACCTTGAGGTGTGTGGAGGTCGATGGAGAGAATACGCACACAGGAAAGCCCGATATGGTTGGGACGGAAAGGGCTGCGGGTGGCCCATACACCCATGCGTCGGTTGCCGCCCAAGCGTGGTGGGCGCACTGTGGGACGCCAAGGTTTGCCGTCGTGAGCCTGACTGAAATCCCACAGAAGCCAGATGTGGCTGTAGCCTTCCAGTCCGCGCAGCGCATCGGCATTCCTGTATTCGGGAGTGAAGACGATGCGTGCAGGCAGTCCGCTCACCAGTCCGCTCTGGCGAGGAACCCCAAACTTGGTGGGGAAATCAGTATGTATGTGTGCGATGATATGCATGGCGGGAGACTATTTGCTGCTCTTCAGGAAGCGCAGCATGTAGAGCACTCCAGCTGTGGTGAGGCCGAAGGGAAATGCCCACCATACACCCGTCACTCCCCAGTGACAGGGGAAACTGAACAGGTAGCCCAGCGGGAGAGAGACGATGAAATAGGCAAAGAAGGCTATCCATACCATGGGTTTCACGTCGGCCATTCCACGAAGGGCGTTGGCAAAGACGCATTGCATGGCATCACTGTACTGATAGATGCACAGGGGGATGACGAGTGAACTTACCATCATGCAAACCTCTGCATCGTGGGTGAACCATGCACCCAGGTGGTGGCGAAGCAGGAAGATGGGGATGGCCAGCACGGTGCCCATGATCCAGGTAAGATGCAGACCGGCAAAGGCCACGTTGCGCGAGTCGGCTATGCGGTCTTTTCCCCGGAAGTAGCTTACGGCAATGGCCACGGCAGCTGCCATGCCGTAGAAGAGCATGAAGCAGAGTTGGCTGATGGTAATCACTATCTGATGGGCTGCCAGTTCGGTGCTTCCCAGCCATCCGATGTAGAATGCGCTCAGACTGAATGATGCGCTCTCCATACCCATCTGCATCATGACCGGCAGTCCCAGATGAGTGAGTTCACGCAGCGAAGCTCGTTCTACACGGGCTTGGGCGTAGCAGTCGCGATGCTCGCTGTATCGACGTGTGTGGCGGAACACAAGCACCATCGTCACCCACATGGCTATACGGCTCAGCAGAGTGGAGATGCCTGCACCCAGGAGTCCCATCTCGGGACAGGGGCCAACGCCGTAGATGAGCAGCCAGTTGCCTATGATGTTCATCACGTTGCCACCCAGCAGCACCCACATGGGCAACTTGGTATCCTGGATGCCGTCGGAGAACTGCTTGAAGGCATTGAACAACATCTGTGGCAGAACACTCAGCGTGAGCACCAGCAGATAGGGTCTCATGAGCGGGATAAGATGTGTGGGCAGTCCCACACGGTCCATAAACAAAAAAAGCACAGCCATAACTGCCATCAGCGCGCTCGCCATCAGGGTGTTGGCAACAAGGCCGTTTTTCAGTTTGCCGCCTATGAGGTGGCTGTTGCCCTGTCCCAGCAGAGCGCCCACTACAGGAGTGAGTCCGTAGGAGAACCCCATTCCCGCTATGAGCACCATGCCCATGATGTTGTTTACGAAGCCCGCTGCAGCCAGTTCGTCTGTGCCGTAGTGACCTATCATCAAAGTATCAGCAAAACCCATTACGATAGTGCCCAGCTGGCCTATCATAATGGGTATGCCCAATTGTAACAGTTTAGGATAATGTTTGCAGTACTTTCCCTTCATCTTGAGTCTTGTTTGGTCGGTGCGGCTGGCTTGTGCCATGTCCGCTTGGCCTGCCCTTAGGGCAAAGCGGCTGCAAAGTTACTCCTTTCCTGCTTAATTACCAAATGTGAGTTGCCCGTCCTTGGCATCCACTCTGATGGGACGCTCGCGGTCGATGCCACCTCCCAGCAGTTTCTTGCTCAGGTCATTGAGCAGCAACCGCTGTATGGCTCTCTTCACGGGACGAGCACCAAAGTCGGGATCGTAGCCAGCGTCGGCCAGCAGGTTGATGGCCTCGTCGGTGAGTTCGAGCTTGATACCGTTCTGTGCCAGCATCTTGGTCACACCGCTTATCTGCAGCCTTACCACCTGACGGATTTCGCCCAGCGTGAGCGGCTTGAAGATGATGGTCTCATCGATACGGTTGAGAAACTCGGGCCGGATGGTCTTCTTCAGCAGCTCCAGTACCTGTCTCTTGGCCTCCTCCTGGTCCTTACAGTTCTGTATGATCTGGCTACCCAGGTTGCTGGTCATGATGATGATGGTGTTCTTGAAGTTGACTGTACGGCCCTTGGAGTCGGTCAGTCGTCCGTCATCGAGTACCTGCAGCAGGATGTTGAACACATCGGGGTGAGCTTTCTCTATCTCATCGAAGAGCACCACCTGATATGGTTTACGCCTTACAGCCTCGGTGAGCTGACCGCCCTCGTCGTATCCAACGTATCCTGGAGGCGCTCCGATGAGCCTGGAGACGCTGAACTTCTCCTGATATTCGCTCATATCTATTCGCGTCATCATCTGCTCGTCGTTGAACAGATAGTCGGCCAATGCCTTTGCCAGTTCGGTCTTTCCCACTCCGGTGGTACCCAGGAAGATGAAGCTTCCGATGGGCCTCTTGGGGTCTTGCAGGCCGGCTCTGCTACGTCTGACGGCATCGCTCACAGCCTGAATGGCTTCGTCCTGTCCTATCACACGCTTGTGCAGTTCCTCCTCCAGGTGAAGCAGCTTCTCGCGCTCGCTCTGCAGCATACGGCTTACTGGAATACCTGTCCAACGGCTCACCACATCGGCGATATCGTCGGCAGTCACCTCCTCCTTCACCATAGCTTCGGCTCCCTGCGTCTGATGCAGTTCATCCTGAATCTTCTTGATATCCTGCTCCAGCTGCTGCAGTTTGCCATAGCGTATTTCGGCCACTCGTCCGTAGTTGCCCTCTCGCTCGGCTTTCTCTGCCTCAAACTTGAGCTGCTCCATCTCCTGCTTGTCCTGCTGAATCTTGTTGACCAGAGCACGTTCTCCCTCCCACTTGCTGCGGAAAGTCTTCTCCTGCTCCTGCAGGTCGGCTATCTCCTTGTTCAGAGCCTGTAGCTTGTCAGAGTCACCCTCACGCTTGATGGCCTCGCGCTCAATCTCAAGCTGCTTGAGGCGTCGGGTAAGTTCATCCAGCTCCTCGGGCAGAGAATCACGCTCCATACGCAGCTTTGCAGCTGCCTCATCCATCAGGTCGATGGCCTTATCGGGCAGGAAACGGTCAGTGATATAACGTGTGGAGAGTTCCACGGCTGCTATGATGGCATCATCCTGTATGCGCACATGGTGATGGTTCTCGTAGCGCTCCTTCAGACCTCTGAGGATGCTTATGCTGGCGGCAGTATCAGGTTCGTCCACCATCACAGTCTGGAATCTTCGCTCCAGAGCCTTATCCTTTTCGAAGTACTTCTGGTACTCGTCCAGTGTGGTGGCACCTATGCTGCGCAGTTCACCTCGTGCCAGAGCAGGCTTCAGTATGTTGGCAGCATCCATGGCACCTTCGCCCTTGCCGGCACCCACCAGTGTGTGTATCTCATCGATGAAGAGGATGATGCGGCCTTCGCTCTTGGTCACCTCGTTGACCACGCTCTTGAGCCTCTCCTCGAATTCGCCCTTGTACTTGGCTCCAGCCACCAGAGCACCCATATCGAGGCTGTAGAGCTGTTTGTCCTTCAGGTTCTCGGGCACATCGCCACGCAGTATCCTGTGAGCCAGACCCTCTACGATGGCTGTCTTACCAGTACCTGGTTCGCCTATCAGTATAGGGTTGTTCTTGGTACGACGCGACAGAATCTGCAGCACACGCCTTATCTCCTCGTCACGTCCTATCACGGGATCCAGTTTGCCTGCCCTTGCTTCATCCACCAGGTTACGTGCATATTTGCTCAGACTCTGGTAGGTGTCTTCGCTCGACTGGCTGGTCACCTTCTGTCCGCCTCTCAGTTCGCTCACTGCTTGCTTGAGATCGTCCTTGGTGAGTCCCATGTCCTTGAGAATCTTGCTGGCAGTGCAATCCACTTCGGCAATGGCCATGAGCAGATGCTCCACCGATACATACTCGTCACCTCCCTTCTGTGCCAAGTCTTCGGCTTTCTGCAGCACCTGACTTGACTGCTGGCTCAGGTAGGGTTGGCCTCCCTGCACCTTGGGCAGACTGCTTATCTGTGCATCCACGGCTTGCTGCACCGTGGTGGGGTTCATTCCCAGCTTCTGGAAGATGAACCGTGTGACCTCCTCGGCCACCTGCATCACGCCGCTCAGCAGATGCTCAGGCTCAATGGCCTGCTGCCCTTGGCGCTGTACGCGCTTGAGAGCTTCCTGCACTGCCTCCTGGGCTTTGATGGTGTATTTGTCCATGTTCATATCTTGTCTCCTTTCTTTTCTTTAATGTTTCTGCTATGATAGTTACAAGAAGCATGCAAGTGGCTATACCTCAGACATTTTGGCGTATCATTGGACAGATTGTCGTAAAGCAGCCTGCGCTCGCTTCTGTCCTATGGTACAAAGTGTCATGCCTCGCGCGCGTATTATATATATAATGTATAGGGCAAATGTCTGTGTGCGCTGGCATCCGCCGGAGAGTTCAGTAGCGAGGTGGCTTTTTCCTGTTTGTCGATTATCGGTTAAGGCAAATCCCGCTGCAGTGTGGTTGCTCTTGCCGGTACGGCAGTGGACGAACTTTCTCTCCTTTGAACGTGGGTGGGTCAGAATATATTTGTAACTTCGCAAGGTCAGTCGTGTGTTACTGATAGAAAAAAACGAACCTCTATGAAACAGATTTTGTCCTTCGTCATTCTGCTCTTGTTTCCCAGCCTCATGGTACAGGCCAATGATGCGGTGTATTATGCTTCGGGCAGTTTTCTCTTTCCCACGCGGGAGACAGATATCTCAGTGAGCAAGGAGATACTGACCATCACCCTTCAGAAGGGCGATTATGCCAGTGTGGATGTCTATTATGAGTTTGCCAATCCAGGAGAAGCCAAGACGGTGCTGATGGCCTTTGATGCGGGAACAACCTATAATGTGTTTGCCCCCTTCAACCGCTCGGGAGTGCATCCCTTCATCAAGGATTTCACAGTGACCATGAATGACCGTCACATCGCACACCGTAATGCCGTGATAGCCGAACCCAATGACGGAGGGAAGTCAGACACCCAGTGGGACTATACAAAACTGGATGTCAATGACTGGAAGGCTTATGGGGAAGTGTCTGAAGAGAAGTTGCCCATGGACGGATGCCTCTATAATCCGCGCCTTGACAGCACCATCTCCTATTCCTATGCCTATTTCTTTGACGCACCTTTCCGCGAAGGAAAGAATGTGGTGCACCATACTTATCGCTACCATTTCAGTCAATACGTCGTGACCAACCAGTTTGAGCTGCCTTACTGCCTGGTTCCTGCCATTCGTTGGGCCAACGGGCAGATAGATGACTTCACGCTGCGCATCATCGACCGGCGTGGTGACGGGTTCTGCTTGGTTGACTCGGTATTCAGTTCTGCGCCATTCCGTGCGGTGGAGGGAGAGTGCTGGCACCTGACAGATGTCTATTACAATGACCAGTATAAGTATGATGAATCATTGCTGCTGGCCAGCGAAAATGCCACTCTGGAATGGCATGCGCGCAATTTCAAACCCACTGACAATCTGGTGATGTGGGGTGGTGACTACGTGCGAACAGCCGGTCTCATGCGTGCTTATTCCAATCAAGGGTGGGTGGTGGAAGATGACCATCACAAGCTGGTGGGAAACTATCTGGGTACCTGTGGCGATGATTATCTGGTGGAGGTGCAGGACTATGGCCTTGTGCCTCGCAAGGGACATTCTCTTGTCTATTACCGTGCCGAGGACGGGCGCGGTTGGCTGGTGATAGATGCCAGCCGCTACAAGGCTGTCAACCTGCGCCAGCAGCCGTCGAACAAGTCGCCGGTGGTGGGTACCATCACTTGTGACGGCGATGGCATCCCAGAGGCTTATCCTTGCTTGGGACTGGTGAATGATCTGGACAGAAGCCTCTATAAGTATTGGTACCGCGTGCGCGTCGGAAACAAGACGGGCTACGTGAACAGCAGTCTGATGCTGTGGAGGCCTTTCTTCTAAATGTTCTGCATCCTCTCCAGCGCAATGGCTATCTCTTGAGCCACTCGTGTTACATAAGGAACGATGATGTGGCACTGCTGCTGGTCTTCTATCAGACGGCGGGCTTCCTCAAATTCCCACCACAGGCGGTGGTGCTGCTCGGGCAACGTATGCTGCTCGGGCTCCTGTCCGCGGCGGTGTACTGTGAACTCGTTGAGCACGCTCACCGGGCCTGGAATCTCTATCCATCCGTCTTCACACTGTATGCATCCATGACTCCATCCGTCGGAATCCTTCGAGGCCGACAGAGTGGCTACACTGGTGGGGTAGTGACACACGAGCGTGCCACTGAGATCGATGCCGTTGAAACCCAGATTGCGCGCGTAGGCTACTGTTCTTGGGGGGCCAAAGAGGCCGATGGTGAAGCAGAGGTTGTAGATGTTGAGGTCCATCATGCTGCCACCTGCCATCTGAGGGTCAAAGACGGGTGTCATCTCGCCCTTCAGGTAGCGGTCGTAGCGTGAACTGCGTTGGGCGTAGTGTCCCATCACCATGCGCGGTGTTCCCAGTTCCTGTACCACCTGCTGCAACTGGCGGTAGAGCGGATTGTAGAGCAGACTGAAGGCAGGCAGACAGTACACACAGTGCTGGATGGCACAGTCTATCAGCTCCTCCATCTCCACTCTGGTGACCGTGATGGGCTTCTCCACCAGCACGTTGTGACCGCTCTGCATGGCTTTCAGAGCATATTCGTGATGCACGTGGTTGGCATTGGCCACATACACATAGTCGGCTTCTGCCTCCTGGAGCATGCGGTCATAATCGGTGAAGACAAACCCGTTGGGGGCATATTTCATGCACAGGTCGATGGCATGTTCCACGCTCTTCTCGCGTGCATAGATGCCTGTCACCTCTATCTTTCCCTCAAACTCCTGGCTCAGCATCTCGAGCACTTCGCCCACTATCTTGCCTGTTCCGGCTATGCTTATTTTCATCCCTTTCGTTGTTAAAATGGTGTGTGCAGACCTTCCAAAAGCCTGCTTCCAAGGCAAAATTACAGAATTATTCTCACAAAACAGCCTTGTGGAGCCTCAGAAAGCACCCTTCCCATGCTTTTGCAGGCCGCTTCAGCAGTCCTTCCAGCCCAATCAGAGCCTTCGGACAGCCTCCTGGAAGCGCTTTCGGAGTAAAAAGAAAGTAAAAGTGAGGCTGTTGGGAAGAAAAGTGCTAAATTTGCTGTTGGGTAATGTAATATGATATAAGGAAATGAGAAGGATAATGTATGTTATTCTGGCGTGCTCTCTCGCGGCTTTTGCATACGGAGTGGTGACTGATTACGGGCGTATGATAACGGGAGGGTCAGTCCTGTCGTCTTGCATGGTAGGCTCTCTGGTGGGTGACTCGATACACAGAAAGGAGCCTATATCGCGTGGGCTGCTGGGTGGACTGATCTTTTTCGAAGTGCTCAGCCTGGTGCTTATGGGGCTTTTCATGGCCGATTATTTCTTGGAATACAGTCTCCTGCCTGTTTCCATGCCAGAGTCTGTGATAGGACTCTTTGTCTATTCCTCCATCTCGGTCGTGCTCGGTTTGGGACTTCTTTGGTACTACTGCAGGAAGGGCGGAAAGGGATAGCATGGGCTGTTATTTTGCGCAGGAAGAACCGTTGGACTAAGAAGATAAAGATAAAACAATGCGGCACACTTGCCTGATGAAAGGCTTGTGTGCCGCATTTGTTCTTGTTCTGTGCGATGCGGAGTGGTTCTCGGTTCAAGGGGTTATGAACGAGAACCGCTCCGCTGCTGTTTTCCGTTTAGCGGATGAAGAGCATTTCGCGGTACTTGGGCAGAGGCCACAACTCATCATCAACGATGAGCTCCAGCTTATCCACGTGGTAACGGATGCTCTCGAGCAGGCATGCCACTGTATCGTGATAGGCGATGGCCTTGTCGCGCTCGCTGGTGAGCTTGTTGGCCACCTTGCGTGCGTTCACCAGTTTTTCCACATTCTCGGTGATGAAGCTGCTGTGCTCGCTTATCTTCTGTATGAGCACCATGTTGTTGGCACTCACTTTCTCGGCGATGGCAGGCGGGAAGATTTCCTTCACCTTGTGCACGTTGTCGATGAGCTGGCTCTGATAACGTGTGGCCACAGGGATGATGTGGTTGAGGCAGAGGTCGCCGAAGATGCGTGCCTCTATCTGTATCTTCTTGGTGTAAGTCTCCTGCTTGATCTCCAGTCGTGCCTCCAGCTCGGTCTTTGAGAGCACATGCATGCTTTCAAACATCTTGATGCTCTCGGGCGACACGTAGTTGTCCAGCATGAGCGGAGCACTTGACTCCACGTCCAGACCACGCTTGGCGGCTTCCTTTTTCCATTCGTCGCTGTAGCCGTTGCCCTCAAAGTGGATGGGCTTGCAGATTTTCAGGTCCTGACGCAGTACCTTCACGATGGCCTTTGTGGGCTCTGTACCGGCTGCGATAAGTGCATCTACACGGGCCTTGAAGTCGGTGAGAGTCTCGGCCACTGCTGTGTTGAGCACTATCATGGCAGCTGCACAGTTGGCCTGAGAACCTACAGCACGGAACTCGAAGCGGTTGCCTGTGAAGGCGAATGGCGATGTGCGGTTGCGGTCAGTATTGTCCAGCATCAGTTCGGGTATCTGGGGGATGTCGAGGCTGAGTGCCTGCTTGCCTGCCAGATTGAACAGCTCGTCGTCATCGGTCTGCTCCAGTTTCTGCAGCAGTTCGGTGAGCTGCTTGCCCAGGAAGCTTGAGATGATGGCTGGAGGAGCCTCGTTGGCACCCAGACGATGGGCGTTGGTGGCACTTATGATACTTGCCTTGAGCAGTCCGTTGTGGCGATACACAGCCATGAGCGTCTCTACGATGAAGGTCACAAAGCGCAGGTTGTCCATCTGGGTTTTGCCGGGAGCATGCAGCAGGATGCCTGTGTCGGTAGCCAGAGACCAGTTGTTGTGCTTGCCCGAACCGTTGATGCCGGCAAAGGGCTTCTCGTGCAGCAGGCAGCGGAAGCCGTGCTTGCGTGCCACTTTCTTCATCAGGCTCATGATGAGCATGTTGTGATCTACTGCCAGATTGGTCTCCTCGAAGATGGGAGCCAACTCAAACTGGTTGGGAGCCACCTCGTTGTGACGAGTCTTGCAGGGGATGCCCAACTCCAGAGCCTGTATCTCGAGGTCCTTCATGAAGGCAGCCACACGCTCGGGGATAGAACCGAAGTAGTGGTCATCCATCTGCTGGTTCTTTGCGCTGTCGTGGCCCATCAGTGTTCGTCCGGTCATCAGCAGGTCGGGACGAGCTGCATAGAGTCCTTCATCTACCAGGAAGTACTCCTGCTCCCATCCCAGATTGCTCACCACCTTCTTCACATCGGGGTAGAAGTAGTGTGCCACTTCGGTAGCAGCCTTATCCACAGCCTTCAGAGCCTTCTTCAGGGGAGCCTTGTAGTCAAGAGCTTCGCCGGTGTAGGAGATGAACACGGTGGGAATCATCAGCGTATCGCCTATCACGAATACGGGGCTGGCAGGATCCCAGGCGCTGTAGCCGCGTGCTTCGAAGGTGCTGCGTATGCCGCCGTTGGGGAACGAGCTGGCATCGGGTTCCTGCTGCACGAGCTCTTTACCAGTGAACTCCTCAATCATTCCACCCTTCCAGTCGTGCTCCACAAAGCCGTCATGCTTCTCGGCAGTTCCCTCGGTGAGGGGCTGGAACCAGTGTGTGCAGTGTGTGGCACCCAACTCCATGGCCCACTTCTTCATGCCTTCGGCTACAGCGTTGGCTGTGGCCATGTCGAGCGAAGAGCCGTTGTCCATCACGTCGCACATCTTGTTAAAGACGCTGACGGGCAGATACTTGTACATCTTCTGTCGGTTGAACACGTACTTGGCAAAGTATTCGCTGGGGCGCTCTTTGCGGTTGGGTACTTCGATGGCCTTCTTTCCGAAAGCCTCTCCCACTACCTGAAATCTTAAAGTACTTGACATAAAACCTGTGTGTATTAAGTGTATGTTTATCTTCTCTTGCTATCTCTCTTGTTCTCTAATGCAGCCACTTGGTGAGCCGCTCCATCGCCCGTTCGCAGTCGGAGCGGTCTCCGAAGGCTGTCAGACGGAAGTAGCCCTCGCCGCTTGGGCCGAATCCCACGCCTGGTGTACCCACTATGTGGGGGCCGTGCAGCAGTTGGTCAAAGAACTGCCAGCTGCTGGTTCCCTCGGGTGTGCGCAGCCAGATGTAAGGGGCATTCACACCTCCGTAGGCCTGCAGGCCTGCTGCTGACAGGGCATCGAGCATGATGCGGGCGTTCTGCATATAGTATTGTATGGTGGAGCGTACCTGCTCCTTGCCCTCGGGCGAATAGGTGGCCTCGGCGGCACGCTGCTGTATGTAGCTCGTTCCATTGAACTTCGTACACTGTCGTCTGTTCCACAGGGCGTTGAGTGCTACGCGCTCGCCTGTGTCGGCCACAGCGGCTGTGAGTTCCTTGGGAACTATCGTGTAGCCGCATCTTACGCCGGTGAAGCCTGCAGTCTTGCTGTAACTGTGAAACTCGATGGCGCACTGCTTGGCCTTGGGAATCTCGTATATGGAGTGGGGGATACCCGGCTCCTGTATGTAGGCTTCGTAGGCTGCATCATACATGATGATGCTGTCGTTCTTGATGGCATAATCCACCCACCGCTTGAGCTCCTGCTTGGTGATGACGGTACCTGTGGGGTTGTTGGGGTAGCACAGATAGATGACATCCACCCGCTGGTCGGGTAGCGCAGGCGTGAAATTGTTCTCCGCGTTGCAGGGACAGTAGATGATATTGCTCCAGCCGTTGTCTGTGAGTGTGCCTGCACGTCCGCACATCGCGTTGCTATCCACATATACGGGGTAGATGGGGTCGGTCATGCAGAGCGTGTTGTCCAGTCCCAGGATGTCGCCTATGTTGCCTGTGTCGCTCTTGGCACCATCGTTGATGAACACCTCCATGGGGTCAAGATGGATGCCGCGAGGCTGGAAGTCGTTCTTGATGATTGCCTCGCGCAGGAACTCGTAGCCGTGTTCGGGCCCGTATCCACGGAAGGTCTTTTCCGATGCCATCTCGTCGGTGGCCTTGTGCAAGGCGGCTATCACGGCAGGTGCCAGAGGCTGTGTGACGTCGCCTATGCCCAGTCGGATGATGTCGGCATCGGGGTTGGTGACGCGGAAGGCGTTCACTTTGCGGGCGATGTCGGTGAACAGGTAGCTCACGGGGAGCTTGAGGAAATTTTCATTGACCAGTGCCATAGTGCTTCATTTTATCAGTTTGCTGTTGGCAGTAAGATGTCTCCCTCAAAGACGGTGACCGCCGGACCTGTCATCATGATGTGCCCGTTCTGCTCGTTCCACTCTATCTCCAGTGTGCCGCCATCCATCTCCACGCGGCTCTTGCGTCCGCTTCGTCCGGTCAGGCAGGCTGCCACGGCTGTGGCGCAAGCGCCTGTTCCGCAGGCCAGTGTGATGCCGCTCCCGCGCTCCCATACTCTCATGCGCAGCGTCCCGTCGGCCTTCACCGACACGAACTCTATGTTGCAGCGCTCGGGGAAGATGGCATCATGCTCCAGCCTCCGGCCTTCGGTGGCCACATCAATGCTGGTGGCATCGGGCACGAAGCATACAAAGTGCGGGTTGCCCATGCTGACGAATGTTCCGCAACGCCCGCTCACCAGTCCGTCGGTCATACTTCCGTCGGCGGTGGCCAGCAGGTGCTTGCTGCTCAGGATGGGAGTGCCCATATCCACCGTAGCGCTCTCCACCTCGCCGTTGGCGTTCGGGTGCAGGGTGATGAGCTTGATGCCCGACAGGGTGTCAATGGCTATGTCGGTCTTGCTCGTGAGCTTGTGGTCATATACGAACTTGGCCACACAGCGCACTCCATTGCCGCACATCAGGGCTTCAGAGCCGTCATTGTTGAAGATGCGCATGCTGAAATCGGCCTCGGGCACCGGGCTGTCACCTATCAGGATGAGTCCGTCGGAACCGATGCCAAAGTGCTGTCTGCTCCACTCGATGCTGGCTTCCGCAGGATCAGGGATGCTGTTCTGCGGAGTATAGACGTAGATGTAATCGTTGCCTGCTCCGTGCATCTTGGTGAAGTGAATGTGCTTGCTCATATCTCCCATTTGTCTTATTGCCTTGTTTCAAGCGCAAAGGTACGGCATTTTGTCAATATACGACGTATGTTTTATAGAAATATTTTAGCAAAAGAAGCGAAATGCTTTCTTTTTGCATCGTGCTTCTTTAGATTTGCTTACTTATTGCTCTTTCTCTTGCAGCCTTCTGCTTGCTTTCTGTCAGCAGGCTTCTCACGCGCGCGTATAATATATAATGTATAGTTGTTCGATATTGGGGCTGTAGGGGGAGTGTCCTCCCCCTGGTCCCTCAGTCGATAAAGCGTCGTGTGAGAGGTGTAAACTCCTCGATGCGTCTGTCGCGCAGGAAGGGCCACCAGCGGCGCACGTTCTCGCTTCGCTTCATGTCGATGTCCACCACTGTCACCTCTTCCTCGGTCTGGCTGGCCTGGTGCAGAATCTCACCCTGCGGACCAGCCACGAAACTGCTGCCCCAGAACTGTATGCCGTTGGTCTGCTGGCTGGGGTCAGGCTCGTAGCCTACGCGGTTGACGCTCACCACAGGCAGGCCGTTGGCTACGGCATGCCCGCGCTGTACTGTTATCCATGCTTCACGCTGGCGGGCCTGTTCGTCGGGAGTGTCGGTACTCTCAAATCCGATGGCAGTGGGGTAGATGAGCATATCGGCACCCTGCAGTGCCATCAGTCTGGCTCCTTCGGGGTACCATTGGTCCCAGCAGACCTGCACGCCCAAGCGGCCCACGCTGGTCTGTATGGGGTGGAAGCCCAGGTCGCCTGGCGTGAAGTAGAACTTCTCGTAGTAGGCAGGGTCATCGGGGATGTGCATCTTGCGGTAGCGTCCGGCGATGCTTCCATCCTTCTCAAACACCACGGCGGTGTTGTGGTAAAGGCCGGCCGCACGCTTCTCAAACAGGCTGGTCACCAGCACGATGCCATGTTGCTTGGCCAGCGAAGCGTAATGCTCGGTGACGGGACCGGGGATGCTCACCGCCAGGTCGAAGTTGTCGGTGCTCTCCACCTGGCAGAAGTAGAGGCTGTCATGCAGCTCCTGCAGCACCACCAGTTCGGCTCCCATGGCTGCAGCCCGTGCTATGTTCTCTTCCAGATGCTTTCTGTTGGCCTGCACATCCTCGGTGCAGCGCAGTTGTATGATACCTGTTTTCATGTCTTAAGTATTGGGGAATTGCATGGTGCAGCAGTGCAGGCTGCCATGCTGTATGATGAGTGGACGGCAGTCTATGCCGATGATTTCATATTCGGGGAAAGCCTGCTGCATGCGGCTGACGGCCTCCTGGTCGGTGGCCGGAGTGCCGTAGGTGGGCAGCAGAATGGCTCCGTTGACAAACAGGAAGTTGGCATAGGTGGCTGGCAACCGGTTGCCCTCGTCGTCGAAGGCCGGTTCGGCCATGGGCAGAGGCAGCAGGCGGTAGGGTGCTCCTTCGTGGGTGCGCATCGCCTTCAGTTCCTCCTCCATGAGATGAAGTTCTTCGTAGTGCTCGTCGGCTGTGTCGGTGCATTGCACATAGGCGATGGTATCGAGCGGACAAAGGCGTGCAAGTGTATCCACATGTCCGTCGGTGTCGTCGCCAGCCAGAGTGCCGTGGGTGAGCCAGAGTACTCTGTGGGCATGCAGGGAAGCCTTGAGCCGCTCCTCTATCTGCTCTTGTGTGAGGGGCTGGTTGCGATGGGGGGCCATCAGACATTGCTGCGTGGTGAGTATGGTGCCGTGTCCGTCGCTCTCGATGCTTCCTCCCTCGAGCACAAAGTCCAGATGGTCTTCGTAGGTACCCTCTATGGCTCCCTGCTGCATGAGTGTGCGGCAGATGCGGTTGTCCTTTTCGGCGGCGAACTTCATTCCCCATCCGTTGAACTGGAAGTCCAGCAGACGGCGCTTGCCATCGGCCTCCAGCAGCGTGATGAACCCATGGTCGCGTGCCCAAGTGTCGTTGGTGGGCATCTCGCAAAGGCTTACTCTGCCCATCTCCTCGCTGCTCAGTCGGCTTTCGAGCAATGCTCTCACTCGTGCGGGATGCGGTGTCACCACCAGCAGGTTTTCCCTGCTGGCGATGGCCTGACTCATGTTCAGGTAGCACTCAGTCACTTCGTTCAGGATGGGCAGCCAGTCGGTGTCCTCGTGAGGCCAGGTCAACTGCACGCCCCATTGGCTGTTCCATTCCGCTGGCAGCCAGGTGGTTTGCTCTCTTGATGCTGTCATGTTGTGTCGGGATGCCCTCTCCTTGCCGAGGGCAGTCTTGTTTACGAGTGCAAAGGTAGGTTTTTTCGGCGGGATGGCAGTACGGGCGGGCGAAATAATGAGAGAATAAAGAGTGCTCTCCCTGCGCTTTTGCTGACTTTCTGGAATAAACTCACCGCTTCGGCGCGAATTCGTCCTTTCTCTCCGCCAGCAGCAAGCCGCTTTCTTGGCGGCATTCTCTCCGTGCTGACTCTGACTGCTCTGTTCTTTCCGCCACCCGCTCTCGGTCTTTTGTCTAAAGTTCTGAGTAGTTTGGGCTGATCAGCCTCCGTCTTTAGCCTGAAGTCCAGAGTGGTTTGCCGCAGTGTGCTGCATCGGTCATCGCAGTGTGCTGCATCGGCCATCGCAGTGCGCTTCATCGGCCATCGCAATGCCATGCATTCGGCACAAGAGTCTGCAACTGCCCTCATGATATTCGCCTTCATGAGTACATCAGCCTTGTCTATCTGTCCCCATAAATGAGCCAGCTATCATCCTGGTGGGAGGCTGGAACGGCTGGCTAATGTGCAAGTCCGCTTTCAATTATCAGTCCGCAGGAACCAATTCAAAATTCTTAATTCTTAATTCAAAATTACCTCATTGCTTGTTCTTCTGCTAAAAAATCCCTAACTTTGCACCTTGAATTGTATTATCCCTTAATATGTAAGGTATGAGCGCAACCATTAGGGAAGTAATCGGAGCCCTTGAAGATTTCGCGCCTCTGCCCTTGCAGGAGAGCTATGACAATGCTGGCTTGCAAGTTGGACTGACAGAGGCGGAAGTGTCAGGGGCCTTATTGTGTCTGGACGTAACGGAAGCTGTGGTCAGCGAGGCCATTGACCTGGGCTGCAACCTCATAGTGGCACATCATCCACTCCTCTTCAGAGGGCTGAAATGCGTGAGTGATGCCGACTACGTACAGCGGTGCGTGCGGCTGGCCATACAGAATGACATAGCCATCTATGCCGCCCACACCAACCTGGACAATGCCGAAGATGGGGTCAACTATCGCATGGCTGAGCACCTGGGACTGCAGGATGTGTCGCTCATGCAGGAACATGAGGTGACCGTGCCGGGACAGAAAGGGCAGTCGCGCAAGGTGACAGCAGGCAGCGGAGTGATAGGCTTCCTGCCCGAGCCGGAGGATTCGCTACAGTTCCTGCAGCGCGTGAAGCAGGCGTTCGACGTGGATTGCCTGATGCACAACGAACTGCTGAGCCGCCCCATACAGAGTGTGGCTCTGTGCGGAGGAGCAGGCGACTTCATGCTGCCAGAGGCTGTGAGAATGCAGGCCGACGCCTTCCTCACAGGCGAGATGCACTATCACCAGTACTTCGGACACGAGCAGGAGATACAGATAGGCGTGCTGGGACACTACCAGAGCGAGCGCTTCACCGTGGAGATATTCGATAATATCATAGGAGAAAGGTGCCCCGACGTGGCCGTCTTCAGGTCGTCGTTCAGCACCAACCCCATCAACTACCTGTGAGGGAAAAGCCCGAAACGAAAGATAAACATAAGTCAAGACAAATTATAATTATGGCAAAGGAAAAGACAAAGAATCCTGCAGAAGTCAATGTGGAGGAGAAACTCAAGAACCTCTATGCGCTGCAGACCACTCTGACCCAGATTGACAAGGTGAAGACTCTGCGCGGCGAGCTGCCTCGCGAGGTGCAGGACCTCGAAGATGAGATTGAGGGACTCACCACCAGAATAGAGAAGATTGGCAAGGAGATGGAGGTCATCAAGCGTGATATCGCTGTGATGAACGAGAACATCGAGGTCAACAATGCCAATATCGCCCGCTACAAGGCTCAGATGGACGGCGTGAGAAACAACCGCGAGTATGACAACCTGACCAAGCAGATTGAGTATGCCGAACTGGACAACCAGCTCAACGAGAAGCGTATAGGCGAAGCCAAGGCACTCATGGAGAGCAAGACTCATGAGATGGCCAACAGCAACGCACTCATCAACGAGCGTCGCACCGACCTGGATATCAAGAAGAGCGAGCTGGACGAGATTATTGCCGACACCAGGGCAGAGGAAGAGCGCCTGCGCGAGACTGCCAAGAACCTGGAGTGCACCATAGAGCCTCGTCTGCTGAGCGCCTTCAAGCGCATCCGTCACAATAGCCGCAACGGTCTGGGCATCGTGTCGGTGGACCGTGATGCATGCGGTGGCTGCTACAACAAGATACCGCCTCAGCGCCAGTTGGACATCCGCATGTGCAAGAAGGTGATCGTGTGCGAGTACTGCGGACGCATCATCATCGACCCCGATCTGGCAGGCATCAAGCGTGCCGAAACGGAGGAGAAGCCCAAGAAGGCCAAGAAGACCTCACGCAAGAAGGCTGAGGAATAAGGCTCCCACATACATCACGGGGCAGGACTCAGCATGGTTCTGCCCCGGTGTGTTTCCGCCGGGCAGGCGATTCATGGCAGGCTCATGCCTGTCAGACGGCTGCCTCGCCACCTAAAGCTGATTTACTCAAAAAAGAAACCAATATGGCTAAAACTAATCTGAGAGGATGGCTCTGTGCCGTCCTGCTGCTGGCTGCCACATGTGTGCAGGCCAGTGTGAACATCATCCCCAAGCCCACTCTGGTCAAGGAGGGAAAAGGCTCCTTCCTGGTGACCGACGGCATGAACATAGGCGTGAATGACCCTGCGCTGGCCGATGCTGCCGACTATCTGAAGCAGATGATAGCGCGTGCTACGGGTTTCCAAGACTTGGCGGTACGCCGGGGAGAGGGCCACATAAGCCTACTCTTGCAGCCTGCTGCCGATCCCGAGGACGAGAGCTACACGCTCACAGTAAGCTCCAGCCGCATCACCATCAAGGCCGGCACCTACAGGGGAGTGGTCAACGGCATCAGCACCTTGCGCCAGCTTCTGCCCGACGAGATAGAGAGCCGGGAGCCTGTAAAGGGCATCCGCTGGACGGTGCCTGTGGTGCAGGTGCAGGACAAGCCCGCCTACCACTGGCGCGGACTGATGCTCGACCCCTCGCGACACTTCTATTCGGTGGAGGAGACCGAGCAGTTTCTCGACCACATGGCGCTCTACAAGTACAACAAATTCCACTGGCATCTGACCGACGGCGTGGCATGGCGCCTGCAGATAAACAGATACCCGCTGCTCACACAGCGTGGAGCCTGGCGTGAATTCCGTCAGGATATCGACATCAACTGTGAAAACCGGGCCAAGGCAGAGAACAATCCCACCCTGCTCATCCCGCAGAAATACTGCCGCGAGGAGAATGGGCGCAGGCTCTATGGCGGTTTCTACACCCAGGACGATGTGCGGCGTGTGGTGAGATATGCAGCCATCCGGGGCATCGATGTCATTCCCGAGATAGACATGCCCGGACATTTCTGGTGCGGCACACAGGCTTATCCGCTGCTCTCATGCGGTCAGGACGGCAATGATCCGCTCTGTCTGGGCAAGGATCTTACGCTGGAATTCTGCCGCAACGTGTGGGAGGAGGTATTCCAGCTCTTCCCCTATGAATATGCACACATAGGCGGCGATGAGGTGGACCGCTCCCGCTGGGCCAAGTGTCCCGACTGCCAGAGGCGCATCAAGGCGCTTGGACTCCAGGGTGTGGAGGAACTGCAGGCGTGGTTTACCAAGGATATGGAGAAGTTCTTCAACGCTCATGGGCGCAAGTTGATGGGCTGGGACGAAATCCTCGAGGGAGGAGTATCGAAGACAGCCACTGTATATTGGTGGCGCGGCGACCATGCCGACGTGGCCCAAAAGTCAACCGAGATGGGCAATGAGGTGGTCATCTGTCCCACCACATACTGTTACTTCGACTACAGACAGGACGACAACACCCTGAAGCACATCTATACTTCCGATGTCATCCCCGCTGACCTCACGCCCAAGCAGCTCAAGCTTGTGAAGGGCATCCAGTCAAATGCCTGGGGTGAGTTTATCCCCACCGTAGGCCGCATGCAGTTTATGGTCTTCCCACGTGCGCTGGCCATGGTGGAGAAGGCATGGACACCCAATGAGCAACAGAACTGGGACAACTTCTCCCAGCGCCTGCAAGCCCATCTCCATCGCCTTCAGGCAGCCGGCATCAACTACCGTCCTCTGCAGACCACTCAGCCCTAACCCGTCATACACCTCTCCCATCGGGAGGTGACAGGCAACAGAAAGCCTGCCGGCAAAGCCCTTACGAAGGCCCGCCGGCAGGCTTCTCTTTTGGGCAGAAAGAGGACATCCGTTCCTGAGAACCTGCTCAGCAGGAAAGCACAATAGTATGTTCCTGCTCCCAATGACGACAATGCGTCTCCCCGATGTCTTATACAGATGTGTTGGGCATGACTTTCCCCCGAAAATGACTCGTTCGACTTTTATTCACCGCAAATCTCTCATTGCTCTCTGTGCTTCTTCTTTGCCATGACCTTTTATCTTGTCAAATATGAGATCAACTGTTCCATGCTGTTCTCGACACTCTCAATTGTTGGTATCTCTTTGTAGGCAAGCTCAGGAAGTTCTTTTGCATAGACATTGCTTAATACAGTCCATACATTATGTAGGTCATTGATGATTGGTGAATCCATGATGTTCTTGCTTTGCCATCCTTCGGGCTTGTCAAATCTCTGTTGGTCTTGTGCAAACAAGTTGTTGAAGTCCAATCTGAAAGCGTCACTTCTCAGATAGTCCTGTGTTTCAATATCATTCAAGAGAAAATGCAAATCATAGAAATGGCGTATCTTGGCTGTCAACTCCAGCATGTAGCTGTCGGCCAAGGAACAACGAAGCAATGATACCAACTTTTCGGTCAAAGTCCTGCGCCTATCGAGAACATTCACATCGAAAGGTTGCATATCGAATTCTACTATCAAGTTTTCATTGCCAGTCTTTTGCAGGAACTCGGTCAAGAAACTTTGCAGTTTACATTTCTGAAATGGGTATGGATTGGCAAAGGAGTTGATTTCGACAAGCAACTGTCCTGCCTTGATAGCACCTACTTGTAATGTGTCAATAGCTCTTGGATAAGAATAGTATGCCTTGTGGTAATGAGAACCTTTGCTTGTAAAACCAGGCAAATCCATTTCCTGCAGACCTTCCGTCATGTTTTTGGCAGTTCTCTTTATCAGCATCTTCAATTGGTTGCCGCTGAGCTTCCATGCCTCAGAGATAGCAATATCTATGTCTTCTGAGAATCTACTACCGATACCATATGCTTTTGTAAGACTTGTTCCTCCTTTGAATATGGCATGGTTATCCTTGTCGTTCGCAGCCATCAATGACAACGAGCGACAAATCCAATAGTCCTTCTCGATGAAAATGCTCTTGATGCCAAGTCCTCCATCTTCTACAGGTTGAGATGCTGCTTGCAAGGCATCAGAGAACAACTCCCAGTCTTCATGTAATCTCATATGATGTTCCAGTTTCTTTTATTAGGTAATACCTTATCGGAGATTGGCAACTTGTAGCTGGTCACTCCATTCAATGTTTTGCTGATGGTTTCCGTTTCAAGTTTCATGTTCTCGTAGATGGCTCCAAGCAAAGCCCTTACATAAGGCGTATATGCCAAGGATAGTTCTGCCAATTCTTGCTTCTGTTTCTTTGAAAGGGCATTGATTGCTTTGCGAACATTCGTCACACATTCATCTGGTGAAGTGGCAGGAATACCCTTTATAAGGCGCAGGGCATCCAATATCCTAAGTAGTGGAATGCTGCTTGATGTTATGGAGTTTTCTTGTAACAAAAAAGAGATTTTCACGCCATTCCTTGTGACAGGTCTCCGATATTTATTTGTGCCGACAAGGATGGATGAGCTTATCTGTGTAGTCAACCCCATGGATGCAAATGCTGTAGTTCCTGTAATGTAGCCTACAATCTTGCCATTTTGCTCCAGAAAGTCCTTTACAAGTTCAGAATCTGCGGGTTTTAGATTTCCAAAAATGGTCTTCTTTGGAATATAATATTTCCCCTTTGCTATCTTTTGTAGTTTGCCTTGGAGCACAAGACGGTTGAGTGCTTTGGCAAGTGCCGGTTGATACTGCATCTCCACCCCAAAGTCTCTTGTTGTCAATACAACCCCAGCAGGGGTCGATGACAATTTTTCCTTTATCAGTCTTGCTATAACCATGTTAATCTCCTTCTTTCGAGTGCAAAGTTAGCAAAAGTCTTGTTTTCTACGTCATAAACTTGACTTTTATATGTTTCTTTAACTATTTCATGCTATAATCCGTCACCGTCCAACCCAAGGCTGGACGGTGGATGAAGCAGGCTTACTTTGCAAAGTAATATACCTTCTCCGACCGTCCAGCCTTGGGTTGGACGGTGGAGGCATACTGCATACCCACTCCTGGTGGCTGAATGAAGCTTGCACATGAGATACCTGCTTTCCACTTGTAAATATAGTTGGCCTTGCATAATCAGTATTCCCCATACCCGCTCCGACCTTATCAACAAACGCGGAGAACGATGATGTTATGCCATCGTCAAGGATACTTTTCCGAGGCAGTTCAATGCCCCGCCATTCCCTGCTCTCTCAAGAACCATTCTCTCCAAGCAAACAGAATCAGTAAGTCTGTATCGTAAAACCCCATACAGAACCAGTTGTCGTTTGTATTGGAATTGTGCTGCTCCAGTTGAAGCTCCAGCCCATTCTGCTGTTGATGTGCTCTAATGGTCCGTGGAAGAACATGATTTCCCCGAAACTAACCGTCTTTTATCTCCCAAGCATCTCTTTTGCTAAAACTCCTTCATCATTTTCTTTGCCATCTCGCAGCCAAATGCTAACTTTGCAGAAGTTGAATCCCATGCTTCTGGGAAAAGAAACATTCAAACGAGACAATAGCCATCTAAGGACGGCAAACAAGAAACAGACAGAAAGAGTAAAAAGACATATTACATAACACACAGCATTCGCTATTATTTCGCGTTTAGCCAAGAGCGTAGGAAACTCAAATTGGAATAACAAGCACGGAAATAATAAGTGACAGGTGGCTCGTATTCGAATGCGAAGCCCACGTGGTCAGTTGATAAGAGCAATGCATGCACGCTTGGCGTGATGCATTCTTATAACTGACCGGGGCTCCATTCCTACGCCGCCCCGTGCTAAACGCGATAAGAGGCATCACGCCTTTCTTGTTGCGCCTTAGCGGATTGATAGCCGTTTGCTTATTCTCTATCAATCCAATTATGGCAAACAAAAATCTCAATGCTGCCAAGGCGGCAAAGAAGGATGAGTTCTACACGCAACTCTCCGATATTGAGCGTGAGTTGCATCATTATTGGCCTCACTTCAAGGACAAGGTGGTGCTCTGCAACTGCGATGACCCCTATGAGAGCAACTTCTTCAAGTATTTCGCTCTGCGTTTCAATCAATTGGGGCTCAAGAAACTGATATGTACCTGCTACAACGGGTCGCCTGTGATGGGCAACGAACTGCTGTTGCACTTCGACGGTTATGACGAAGAACCAACCAAGATAGCCTATAAGGTGGAGATTACAGAGGTAAGAGATGAAAATGGAGATGGGGCTGTTGACCTTGCCGATGTACGCTACCTGCTGCAGAACGACCATAATGTGATGGCCACGTTGCAGACTGGCGACTTCCGCTCACAAGAGTGCATCAGTCTGCTCAAGGAGGCTGATATCGTAGTGACCAATCCTCCCTTCTCACTCTTCCGCGAATACATCGCGCAACTGATGGAGTATGGGAAGAAGTTTCTGATAGTAGGACCACAGAATGCTGTGACCTACAAGGAACTCTTTCCCTTAATAAGGGACTTCAAGGTATGGTGGGGATATGGATTCAAGGGTGCTGCTGCACACTTTTATTCCCCTTATGATGATATAGCAACTGCCGGCGATCACAGGGATGGACTGATAAGGGTGTCGGGAATAACGTGGTACACCAATCTGAAGATTCAGAAGCGTAGCGAAAGCATTGATTTTGTTTGCACCTATTCAAAGGAGGAATATCCAAGGTACGAAGATGTAGATGCTATAGATGTGTCTGATTCTGGTGCTGTGCCAATGGATTATGCGGGACAGATGGGTGTGCCTATAACGTATCTCAATTATTTCAATCCCGAGCAGTTTGAGATTATCTCGTGCTGTGAACCTTGTATCCGTCTCTCAGTATTACGCAAGATGCCTAAGTTCAAGGAGTATAAATCGCGACAGAGAATGTGTAATGGCGTGCTTTGCCAAAAGAAGTATCATCGAATAATCATCCGTAACAGACATCCTCAAAGCCTATGATGACCATCAAGCAGATAGAAGTGACCGTGGGGGAGATAGTCCAGGGTTACATCAACAATGACGAACTGGGAGTGCGCGGCTATAATGGCAGGCTCGATATCCGTCCTCCCTATCAGCGCGAGTTTATCTACAACGACCGAGAGCAGCTGGCCGTAATAGATACGGTACTCAATGGCTATCCGCTCAATGTGATGTACTGGGTGCGGAGAAGTGATGATGCAGAGTGCCCCTACGAGGTGATGGACGGCCAGCAGCGCACCATTTCGCTCTGTCAGTATGTGGCGGGAGTCTTTGCCCATGACCTCCAGTACTTCTACAACAAGACTGAAGATGTGAGGAAGAGGATTCTTGATTACAAGTTGACGGTATATGTGTGCGAGGGAGAAGAGTCGGAGAAGCTGGAGTGGTTCAAGACAATCAATATCGCAGGCAAGCCGCTATACGTAATGCTGTATATGCTGGTCCCTTTGTGAGTGATGCCAAGCTGCATTTCTCCAAGAGCAATTGTGGAGCCTACCGCCTGGGAAAGGATTTGGTGGCGGGTTCGCCTATACGTCAGGATTTCCTGAAGAAGGCCTTGGAATGGATGGCAGAGCATGAGACCAGACTGGGCAGCCCGCAGAGTGCCGTGGGCTATATGTCTGTTCATCAGCATGATCCCAATGCCCTGCCCCTGTGGACATATTTCCAGAATGTGCTTCATTGGGCCATCAGCACCTTTGACATGAAGCGTTTCAAACCGATAATGAAGGGGCTGGACTGGGCAAGGTGGTATGATGAGTTCCACGAAAAATCCCTTGATACCGATAAGATGGCACAACGGATGTCGAAACTGATGCGTGACAGTGAGGTGGAGAAGAAGCAGGGCATCATTCCATACGTCCTTACAGGCAAGGAGAGTTACCTTCAGTTGCGCAGCTTCCCCGATGACATCAAGATGGAGGTGTGGGAGGAGCAGCATCATATCTGCCCCCATTGCCATAAGGAGTTTGATTTCGAATTCATGGAAGGCGACCACATCACCCCATGGTCAAAGGGCGGAAAGACCGTAAAGGAGAACTGCCAGATGCTGTGCATGGAATGTAACAGGCGTAAGGGAAACCATTGACCCAGGGCTATGAAATAATTGCCTTATAGGACAAATGGAAATGTCCTATAAGGCAATTCTCGGTGTGTAGTGTCGCTATATCGTCCTCAATGGTCTGCACGCACGGAAGGCTCAATGCGAACCATATACTTCGATGTCGCCTATGCGGACGATGCCGTCTGTGCCTGCATGGGTGACATTCATCCGCAGGAAGCGTGCTTCGGTGGGCGATATGCTGGCTTCGGTGACGGGAGAGGTGTTGGCTGTGTGGGTGCCTACTGTGGTCCACGTCTCGCCATCGAGGCTTGTTTCGATGGTGAAATTGCGGTTGTTGAGCTGTGGAGCAAGGCCGGCCGACTCGGCATGACGCACCACATAACGGTTTATGAGGAAAGGCTCCTGGAAGTCAAGTTGCACCCAGCCTGTTCCGTCGGCAGCTTTTGATACCCACATATATTGTTCGGAGGGTGAACCGTCGGCGGCATAGCTGGCATCCGTATTGGCTGGGGATGAGGTGACCACCATATCCTGGAGCAGGGTGAGGTTGAACGGCAGATGGTTGGCTTCGTTGTAATAGCTGAACCAATGGTCGGCCCGCACGATATTGACGTTATCTGGGGCGAGCGCATCAAGTTTGTTCTTCAGAGCAACGAGTTTGTCGGGCCCGACATCCCATACGGTAACCTGGCCAGAGACAAACATCGGCTTGGTGCCTGTGAACTTCTTGATGTCGCGGTTGAAGAAGTCGGTGATGACATCCACACTATTGGCATAACAGGGGTACAAGGGTACGATGGGCAGCCAGCCGGACTGCACCTTGGCGGTCAGACGACTGCTCTGCCGCTCCCAATCGTTGATGGTGAGCCCGTAGAGGTAAGGGCAGTTGTCGGCATAGACCTTGCGCTGGATGGTGCTCATGTTGTCCCATACGGTGATGACGCGCAGTCCGGCCTTCTCGAGATAGCGTTGGGTGAGCTGGCAATACGGCTTCAGCAGGTCGGCTTGGGCTGGTTGGGCGTAGTAGCAGCTGTTGTGGGCATCATAGGGCATAGCGTATCCCAGTCCCGAGGGGCCGCTCACGAAGCAGTCCTGGGCTGTGCCCTTGCCGTAATAGTAGTTGAGCATCATGGGGGAGAAGTCGGCCAGGGCAGGACTGATGGTCCAGTTCATGGGCATCTTTCCCCGTCCTCCCTGCTCAAAGATTTTGGCCATAGCGTGCTGGCAGTATTGTGTGTTGTCGCCGTCGCTGATGTAGATGGCGGCATACACCTTGTTCTCCAGCTTCGGGCGCTTGGGCACGGGTGGGATGCATACGGGCTTGTTGACGGCCGTATATATAGAGGTGTTCTCGAAGAAGTCGGCGGGTACGGTGGAGAGGCCGTATTTGGTGGCTTCGCCCACTCCCGAACGTTCTTCGGGATACCATCCCAGCACGATATCGCGTCCGGGTTTCATGTCGCGGAGCATCTTGTCGAGCAGCAGACGCTCTTTGCCTGTGCGCGGGTCGAGCCACACACATGCCGAGCCGCATGCCGCTCCTATGTCGTGCACGTAGGGTATGGTGGGGCGGATGCTGACGAGCAGGCGGTGGTTGCAACGGCTCCAGTAGTTGTCATAAAGATAGGTGTAGATGTCGAGGGCAGAGGACAACTTGAGCTGGGTAAGGTCTTCCACCACGGGAAAGTCCATGCCGTTGGCTATGAGCTTCGACCTGATTTCGGCAGTCACGGGTAGCAATCGCTCCAGTCCGGCTATGGTGACGGCCAGATTGGCATAGTGTTCGCTCAGCTCGTTGCTGTAGAGCACCAGCCCCTTGATTTCGTCCTTGTACAGCTTGGCCAGCGTGTAAGGTTTGGTAATGGGTATGACGGCAGCCCGAAGTCCGTGTGCCGACGGCCAGGTGTTCTGCGGCTCCTCGTTGTGGTTATAGAGGATGATGCGCGGGCAGGTGCGGTTGACGAGTCCCTGCAGGGTGCAGAACATCACGCGCTCTTCATCCTTTAGAGCAGCCGCTTTCATGTCGAGTGACCTGAGTGAGGCTGACGGGGTGGGGAAGAGCGGCAGCAGGCGGTCGTCGGGCCAGCACAGCTCGTCGGCTTCCAGTATGCGGTAGCCGTTCTTGTTGAGGTTGTAGGTGGTGTCGGCAAAGGTAATCTTCTCCACCTCGTTCACGTTGGTGCGAACTACAGCCCCATTGGCTGTCTTCATGATCATGGTGGTGGGCTGTTGTGCCCAGAGTGATGTGGTTCCCAGGAGGATGGTTGCCAGAAGAGATATCTTTTTCATCTTGAGTAATCTGAATGTTGAAGGTGTGTGGGTGCTGGAATTACAGCATGATCTTGGTGGAGAGGGTGCCTACCTTCACGATAAAGATGCCTGTGCCGAGTGTGGAGCGGTCGAGCCTGAGCTGCCCGTTGCTGACAGGCGGGACGGGCAGGCGGCGTCCGTCGGTGGAATATACGCGGGGGGTGATGCCCTTGGAGATGCCGCTTATCAGAGCACCATCATCCTGCATGATGCAGGAGAGCGTCTTTGCCTGGCTGGAGGTGATGGAGTTGGCCATATCGCCAAACCGTATTTCGGCAATATCGGAAATCTCTATCTCGAGGGCTTCGGTAGAGTCTGGCTTGATGACGAGTGTGCCGCTGGCAACCGTCACAACAGGTTCTGTCTCAAAGAGAACGGCTACTGTCTCTCCTCCCAGCGTCTTCACCTGCATCCCCTGGTTGGCTCCATCCACGCGGAGGAAGCTTATCTGCTTCAGGTCTGCCACACGGGTTTGGGTGCTGGTGCCGTCGGTCTTCCAGATGTTCATGACTTGTTCCTGGGCCTGGGAGTGCAGTATGCCGAGGAACAGAGATGCCAAAAGAAGGGTCTTTCTCATAATCTAACGCTTGAGATTTTACAATATGGATATGGTAAGGCTGCCTGTCAGCGGGCTGCGGCAACAGGTTCCGCCTCCTGCCAAGGAGTGCCTTTTCAGGCTCTGCCTACCCCCTTGATTTAGTCGAAGGGTATGCAAAGTTAGCGATTATCATGCTTATTCCAAGGCTTTTCTAAGCCTTTTTTGAGAATAATTATCCTTTGCCTGCCTGTTCTGGATGCTCCAGCCTGTTTGTCAGTACAGGCATCCGAATGCCCAGAGAGGAATCTTGTTTCCAAAGGCATATTCTGTGTCATCGGCGGCGATGAAGGAGTGGGGGACATGGGCAATCTGCTTGCCGTCCTTGCTCTTTCCTCCAATCTCTATGGTGTAGGTCTTGTCGATAATCAAGTCACCGGCTTTGGTGTATTCTACCAGGTGCTGGTAGGCCAACTGGTTGACAACGAATGACTCGCGGATAGTGCCTGTGTTTCCTCCCGTGAGCGACAGCACATCGATGAGGTTGGGGTTCTCCAGATAAATCTTGTCGGGCTTCTGCATCTTCTTCACGGAATCCTCCCCCGAGAAGAGCAGATTGAGCAGGCGTGAGCGATGGAGAATCTGCAGATAGGAGAGCAGGGTGGTGCGTGCCAAACCTGCTGCCGCCGAGATTTTGGTCATATCAACTTGCAGGGGCACCTTGGATGCGAGGATTATCAGAAGGCTCTTGAGCTTGCGGATGTTGCCAATATCCACGCCACATAATTGGGGCAGTTCAACCTCCAGTATGAAGTTGACCACGTTCTCGATGCGTAGCGGATACTCCTGTTCACCCTCAAGGATAAACGGGTAGTAGCCTTGCTGAAGGTAGCTGTTGAAGTGCGCCAGCGGACGACACCTTTCGTTGACGATATTGCAGAACTCCTCGGGGGCAGAAAGCAGTTTGTCCAGCGTGATGGATGGCAATTGAATGCCGTGCACCATGGCCAGGTACTCGCGATAAGAGAGTCCCTGCATCTCATACGGAACGCATCGGCGGGAAAGGTCGGCGTCTGCATTCAGGATATCAAGGAGTGAACTGCCGCTGATGACCAGTTTCAGTTCGGGGTAGCTGTCATAGATTTCCTTGATTTCTTTGCTCCAGCCAGGGTACTTGTGCACTTCATCGATGAAGAGATGCTTTCCTCCTTGCATGTAAAACTGCTCAGCAAAGTCGAGCAGGCTGTTGCGCGTGAAGTAGTTGCTGTCGAGGCTGACGTACAGCATAGTCTTGTAGTCAATATTGTGCTGCTTGAGATATTGCAACATGAGTGTGGTTTTGCCCACTCCGCGTGCTCCTCGAATGGAGATGAGTCGGCAGTTCCAGTTGATGTTATGCACAATCTCACGAACATAATCTGTCTTGGTGATGGCAATAAGACGGCGGCATTTATTGATAAGTGACTCCATATTATATAGATTTATATGCAAAAGTAGCAAAAATGTTTCGCCCGTCAAACGATTTTGAGGGAAAATTGTTTCGCCAGTCAAACGATTTTGGATGAAAAGTGTTTCGCCCGTCAAACGATTTTAGGAGAAAAGTGTTTTGCGTGTAAAACGATTTTGGAAGCGGAGGCGAATATTCAAGCCAAAACCCCTCCAAATGCCGGCCATTTTGCTCAGGAATTCCTCTGATAGCTCTATCTTTTAGCATAAAACAGCCTCAGATAAGTCTATCTTTTAGCATAAAACGGCCTTTGATAAGTCTATCTTTTAGCAAAAAGAAGGAGGAATGGTTGCGTATTTGCTATATAATCAATAATTTTGCTATGGAAAAGATTAAAGTGGAAAGGAACAGATTATGGAGAAGAACTATCTGGCGCGGAGTATTGATGTGGCGTTGCTGGAGTGGAAGGAGAGTCCGCTCAGGAAACCTTTGCTGGTGAGAGGAGCCAGACAGGTGGGCAAGTCCAGTTCTGTCAGGCATCTGGGTGAAACCTTCAAGTATTTCCTTGAAGTGAATCTGGAGCGAAATCCCGAGGTGGTGGAAATCTTCAAGGGAAATCGTGACGTGAGGGATATTGTGCGTAAACTCCATGATTATTATGATGTTCCTATTGTCCCAGGTGAGACTCTTCTCTTTCTGGACGAGATACAGAGGAGTGAGGATGTGATTCGCAGCCTTTGGTTCTTCAAGGAGGATTATCGCGAATTGCATGTTGTGGCGGCTGGTTCGCTGCTTGAGTTTGCTCTGAAGGATTTGTCCTCCTTTGGCGTAGGGAGGGTCAGTTCGCTGTTTGTCTATCCCATGTCGTTTGACGAGTATCTGTTGGCCACGGGGCAACAGGGACTGTGGCGTGCCAAGCAGGACTGCAACTCCAGTCACCCGCTCTTGAAAGCATTCTATGAGAAGTTGGTGGAGGCTTTCCGAAGCTTTATGCTGGTGGGAGGGATGCCCGAGGCAGTGGCTGCGTATGCCCAGACGGGCTCTTATCGTGCCAGTAGCGATATCGTCAACGAGATCCTTCAGGGTTATGAGGATGATTTTGCCAAGTATAGTGCCAAGGCCAATCCTGTACTCTTGCGCCAGACGCTGGTGAGCGTGGCTCATCAGGTGGGATCCAAGTTTGTGTATAGCAGGGTGGAAGGGCAGTACCGTTCGGCTGAGGTAAAGACGGCCCTTGAGATGCTGCGAGATGCAGGACTGATAATTCCCGCCTACCATACGGATGCCAACGGAATTCCATTGGGAGCCGAGATAAACGAGCGTGTGGTCAAATATCTGGTGCATGACAGCGGCATTCTGCTGGCTCTGCTCGGAATAGATGACGATACGGAAAGCCTCGTAAAGGAGCTGATGGTGGAGAATGTGGTTGATTTGGTGGATAAGGGAAATGTGGCGGAAATGATTGCCGGACTTGAAATAATGAAGTGCTATTCGCCCCAGAAGCGTCATCAACTTTATTATTGGCAGAACATGAACAAGGGAACATGTGCCGAAGTGGATTACATCATAGCACAGGGGAGCCGGATAGTGCCCATAGAGGTGAAGTCGGGAGTAAAGGGTTCGATGAGCAGCATGTACTCCCTGATGAAGAATCCTCAGAAACATATAGGCCGAGGGGTCAGGTGCTCGCTCGAAAATTTCGGTTCTTTCCTGAGCCCGGACGGTAAGACAATAGACATTATACCGCTGTTTGCCATATCAAGCCTCTTCCCCTGTTCCCGCCAGGAATGAATGGATGTGACGGGAAATGCGTATTGGCAAAGGGAGAAAAGAAGACCGATGTACTTTTTTCCAAGTCCCTCTACACCTTAATATATATTATGCGCGTGCGCGCGTGAGGAGACTCCCGGGAAGGATGAAGGGCAATGGAAAGCCCGCTGCAGGGCGCTTGGATGGCTCTGGCAGCGGGCTTGGATGGGTGTTGCACGCGGGTGCGGGTCAGTCCCGGGGACAGACCGGGCGAACGTTCAGATGGTACTTCTTCATCAGTTCCACCCTTGATACGCGGTTGTCGTCCTGTTCGGTCATTCCGTAAAGGCGGAGCGACCAGGCACGGGATTTGTCGGTGGGGGAAGTTGTACTGTAGTATTCATCACCTGTCCAGTAGTAGCCTGTATGGAAGCCGCTGCTTTCCGCTTGGTCTTCGCCGGTGTCGCCATAGGGCAGGAAGATGCTGTTCTTGAAGCCCACAACCAGCATTCCTCGTCTCATATTGTCCAGAGAAACCGGGATGAACTGGCATCGGTTGGCCAGTTGGGTGATGTCGCTCTCGTTGGGCAGGCGCCAGGAACCGTCGGCCTCGTCAGCAGCCTGGGCTTCGTCGAAGGTCATGTAGGAGCCTGTGTCCCATGGCGATGAGGCTCCCAGATTGCATGCCGCCCAATGGACCGCCAGTCCCAAGTCCACCATTCCCGTCTCGGGCAGTTCCCTGGAGGTGACGAGATAGGTGGGCGAGAGATACTTCTGCACGCCGTCACACTCGATGGCCACCTTGAAGCTTACCGAAGCCTGGGGCGGGAGACGGGTGAAGCTGACCTGGAGCATATCTTCGGACAGCCACTTCAGCGAGTGGTGGTTCACGCCCGATGGCTCCGTCTCGTAGTAGTTCAGACTGAATTGCGACTTGTCCAGACTCACATCCACCAGTTTGGCCTCCACCTTCTGGAAGCGGCTCCCCAGGACTGCGCTCGAGGCGTTGGTCTCGATGGTGGCTGTTCCCTCCATGATGGAATTGGAACTGCTATCCTTCTGGCTGATGAAGAATACCTCTTCGGGGGTGGTGAAGCGGGCTATTCCGCCCCATTTCATGGTTCCCTCCTGGCTCTGGATATACGGGCGGCAGTAGTAGGTCTCTTTGCCATAAAGTCCCTTCAGAGTGAGTATGTTGAAGTTGCTGACGGGCAATTCCTTGCCTGTGACCAGTGTGCTTATCCATTGCTCGGGCCTCTTTTCCAGATTCTCGCGGTTCACGCTTACCGCCACACCCCAGTCGGCCACACCCCTGGGCAGCCTTTCTCCCTCGAGTGTGAAGCGTACGGTGGCAGCAAAGCCATTGTCGGCATCGGCCTCGGTGGGCGAGTCGAACTCTATCTGCAGGAATTCCTTCTCCTGTTCCGAAAGGGTGTCCTCGGGTTCCCCATTTCCTCCTCCCGGCTCTTCGGGTGTCTCTCCTCCGCCTGCGGGTGCGGGTGGTTCGTCGCCGCAGGCAATCCAACTGAATCCTGCCGCCAGTATGAGCAGCAGGGATGCCATTCTTGTGATTGTTCTCATAGGATGGATTCTTGAATTGTTATGTTAGTAGTGTAAATTCTCTTTCTGTAAGAGCAAAGGTAAGGAAAAGCCGTTTTTGTGCCAATCTTTTACCTGTAAAATGCCAATGGGCGAACCTACAACTGCGCTTTCCAGTAGGGGCTGAGGGCTTCCGGTCGGCTGGCTTTTCTCTTGCGGGGAGACAGACGGTGGAAGGTTCTCTTCCCGCTTCTGCGCAATCGCTTCACTCTGCGGCCTGTTTCTGCCCCTTCTGCCTGCGTGCGTACAGGTCGGCCGTGGCGGTGAAGAACACGTCGCTGCTGGAGTTGAGGGCCGTCTCCATGGAGTCCTGTATTACTCCTATGATGAAGCCGATGGCCACCACCTGCATGGCCACATCGCCCCCGATGCCGAAGGGTGCGCATGCCATGGGGATGAGCAGCAGCGAACCGCCAGCTACGCCCGATGTTCCGCAGGCACCCAGAGTGGCCAGAATGCTCAGCACCACAGCGCTGCCTACCGACACCTCGGCACCCACGGCATGACAGGCTGCCAGACTCATCACGGTGATAGTGATGGCTGCTCCGTCCATATTGATGGTGCTCCCCAGCGGGATGCTCACCGAGTAGAAGTCCTCATCGAGGCCCAGACGCTTGCAGAGCGACATGTTGACGGGTATGTTGGCAGCCGACGAGCGGGTGAAGAAGGCGCTCACGGCACTTTCCCTGAGGCACCTCCACAGGAGCGGGTAGGGGTTGCGCCCGAGCAGGCAGGCGCTGATGAGGGGGTTGACCACCAGCATCACCACCAGCATACAGCCCACGAGCAGCAGAACCAGTTGGCCATACGACTGGAAAATCTCCAGTCCGCTCTCGCTCACCGAGGTATATACTAGCCCCAGAATACCCAACGGTGCCAGTTGGATTATCCACTGAACCACTACTGAGACGGCATTGGCCAACTGCCTGATGACCTCGATGGCCTGCACGGAACCGGACTTCTTGAGCGCCAGACCCATGATAATGCTCCAGAAGAGCACGCTCAGATAGGAGGACGAGCTGACTGCCTCCACGGGGTTGCACGTGAGTCCAAGCAGAAGATTGCCTATCACCTCGTGGAGCGCTCCGGGTGCCGATGCTTCCATGCCATCCACTCCGCTGAGCGTAAGCGGCACGGGGAACATCTGCGAAGCGCCCACAGCCACCATGGCAGCTATAAGCGTGCTGGCCAGATAGAGGGATATCACCATGCCGAAGCGCTTGCCCAGCCCCTCGCCTGCCTTGGCCACCGAAGCCGTCACCAGCACAGCCACCAGAACGGGTGCAACTGCCTTGAGCGCTCCCACAAACAGCTGGCCCAGGGTGGATAGGCCGTCCATGCCGGGGCAGACCAGCGCGAGTGTCGCGCCAATGACTATTCCGCAAGCGATGCGTGCGATGAGGGGGCTGCCGATATAGGCATGCCAGAGCAGGGATACTATCTTCTTCATATCTTCAGATAAAAACAGACGTGCTAAGGTGTGAATGACCGAGCACCCTCCCATGGGTGCACCATTCATGCAAAGTTAGCGCTTTCTGAGGGAATACGGATGGATATTATATATAAAGCCGGGGCTTCCTTATTGTATGCTGTCGGCTGCACGACGTATTCTGTCGCTCAGGTCAATGAGAGCACCGCGCAACTGTTCGCGCTCCTCATCTGTAAAGGCTGTTGGCTTTTTGTTTCCGTCGATACCGTCCAGCTTGTGATAAAGCCACGAACTGGAGCGGTTAAAATAACGATTTGCCAAGTCAGCCCAGGAAATTGAAATCAAGAGATCGGATAACTGTGCCTTCATCGTTTCCGCCTGTGTCTCTTTTAATCTCATTGTTGCCATAATTATATGTATATAAAAAATGTGATGTTATTTTTGCGATGATGCCAAAGGTGGCACCCTTTTTCCTTCTTCTGTTACTTGTATATTTTCTTTGTTTGAACACAGCAAAGGTAGTACATTTATTCGCTTATCAAAAAGAATAGAACGCATATTCGCTTTCTTTTGCCTTCTCTTTTACACATTATATATATACGCGGGCGCGCGCTTTGCCTGGCTGTGTCCGTCTTGATTACGCACTACCACACCACACTACACACCACGCGCACCAGGGGAGTAGCTTCTGGAGCATCTTGGACGCTTTTTGCTTCTCTTCCCTCTCCTCGCGAGAATCGGGAATTTGTGACGAGAAGGTGGAGGGGCTCAGAATTCTCGATTCTCAGAGACTGCCTTTTGGAGCCTCTTGGAAGCTTCTTGTTTCTCTTTTCTCTCCTCGCGAGAATCGGGAATTTATGGATGAGAGGGCAGGCAGTTCAGAATTCTCGATTCTCAGGGATTGTGTCTTAAAGAGCGCTTTGGACGCTTCTTCATTCTCCCTGCGAGAATCGAGAATCCGTGGATAGGGGGGCTTGGAGGTGCGGAATTGGTGATTCTCAGAGAGGACTTCTCCGGGGAAGGGGAACTTCTTTTCCATCATTCAAATCTCTCTCTTGCTATTCATTAAATTCGGAATTCGTGTTCGATAAACCCCAATCGGTCATTAGAACCGGGATTCTCCACATCGCCCTTGTTGTCGGAGGTGACGTTCTTCACCAGCTTTCCGTTGCGGTCATAGCCGGTGAACTGTATGGGTGCACACGCTTGAGCTCTTCCTTGATGTCCACGTAGGGGAGTGAGGAAATCCCTCATGCCGTCGTTCAATCTCATTCCTGTCTTCATTTTCTGTTCCTACTTTTGTCTCTTTTCCGGTCCTGGGGAAGCCGTTCCCCCAATTCCTGCATCACTTAAAAATCATAATTCATAATTCCCCCAAATTCAAAATTCTTAATTCGTTCCGTTCTTAATTCAAAATTATCTCTCCAGTTAGAAAAATATTTTTTCCCTACTGAGGAAGTGATTTTCTGCGCGCTTTCCAATCACACGACAGAAGCAAGCTTACTTGGCAAAGTATCCTTGGATACTTGCCCGTTTATCCTTGGATACATTGCCAAGTATCCAAGGATACTTTTTCCGGACAGTTTCTTGTTGTCTTTTCCTGATTTCACTAGACACTTTTTCTATTCATAAACTGAATCAGTGGA